>ENA-UOOR01000824-UOOR01000824.1-fermentation-metagenome-genome-assembly--contig:-NODE-824-length-40600-cov-8.607128_pt1 | contig 40600 bp, 36 predicted proteins | sample MGYA00245780_ERZ724029 | MGnify/ENA primary metagenome ERZ724029 (study PRJEB28704, sample SAMN03018315) | fermentation metagenome | biome: anthropogenic terrestrial biome; feature: soil; material... | reverse complement strand
AATATTTAATAACTAATAATTGCAGTAAAAGTTTGACTGCGGCAGGAGGAATATCGATGCAGGCTATCATATTAACAGCAGGAATGGGCAAAAGGCTAAAAGCCATGACGCATGATAACACGAAATGTATGAAATAAAAGTAAAAGCGAGTTTTTAACCGTTTCAGTTCAAACCGTTGAAAACTTTTTGGAGCGGTGCGCTGCAGGCCTGTGCAGTTGCGGAGAAAACTGAAATTGTATATAATATTTTTATGGCATCGGAAACTTAAATTAAGGATAAAGAAGGATACATCAATATGAAACTGGGAATTGTGGGGCTTCCTAATGTTGGGAAAAGCACGCTTTTCAATGCAATCACTAATGCGGGGGCGCAGGCGGCAAACTATCCGTTCTGCACCATAGAGCCTAACGTCGGCACTGTTATGGTGCCTGACAAGCGCCTTGACTGGCTTGCGGACCTGTACCATCCGGTTAAGTACACGCCTGCTACAATAGAGTTTGTTGACATTGCAGGCCTTGTGCGGGGCGCTTCGAAAGGCGAGGGCCTTGGCAACAAATTCCTTGCGAATATCCGTGAATGCGATGCGATAGTCCATGTAGTGCGCTGCTTTGTGAATGACGACATCATTCATGTTGAAGGCAGCATAGACCCAAAGCGCGACATCGAAACAATCAACCTTGAGCTTATCCTCTCAGACCTGGAAGTGCTTGACCGCCGCATTGAGAAAACGAAAAAGCTCATAAAGACGGACAAGAAGTATCAGGCCGATTTTGACTTTTTCAACCGTGTAAAAAGCACGCTAAATGCAGGGAAAGCTGCTCGTACGGTAGAGTGCACAGAAGACGAGGCAAAGCTGCTCGCCTCGGTTTCGCTGCTGAGCAACAAGCCGGTTATTTATGCGGCTAATATGAGCGACAGCGACTTTAAGGGCGGCATTGAGAACAATAAGTACTACAAAACTGTTGAAGGAATCGCAAAAGCGGAAGGTGCGGCAGTCCTTCCGATATGCGCTGAAACAGAAGCCGAAATAGCCGATATGGCGCCGGACGAGAAAAAGATGTTCCTCGAAGATATGGGCCTTGAGGAATCCGGCCTTGACCGCCTGATACGCGCATGCTACAGCCTGCTTGGCCTTATCAGTTTCCTTACGGCGGGCAAAGAGGAAGTGCGCGCATGGACGATCAGGAACGGCACAAAGGCACCTCAGGCTGCAGGCAAGATCCATACAGATTTCGAGCGCGGGTTTATACGTGCGGAAGTCGTGCCATTCGACGAGCTTGTCAAGTGCGGAGATATAAACAATGCGCAGGAAAAGGGCCTTGTCCGCTCTGAGGGCAAGGACTATGTGATGAATGACGGTGATGTCGTTTTATTCCGCTTTAATGTGTAGCGTTATTTTTTAAGGACGGCTGAGTTTGAAGAGCGTGTTCTTAAAAGGCACGCTGGGCAGGAATATATGATTTGCCATGCTGTTTTCAGTTTATTCATAAAAAATGCATGGAATTTTCAAGAATCTTTCATGAGAAAGTAATAAATTGCATATATAATATAGTCGTTCCAGAAAAAACGAAAGAAAAACGGAACGTATTAAATACTGCGGGAGGATGCGGTGAGGCCGGAATACCGGACCACAGGCTCCGCAGACAAACAGCAAGTTTCCTCACAAGAGGACATTTCATATATAGCCCTCCTCTTTCTTTCTTTTTTGCCGCCCGACTGACTGGGCGGCATTTTTTGTACGTTGCTGGGGTCTGCCTGTAAATCAATTTGACTTTTTTTCATATTGTATAAGGGTGGGAAAGCATTTTGAAATATTGCCTTGTAAAAAAATCTGACCATCAGAAAAGGAGAAAACAATATGTGGGACAGAACGGTGCTGAAATTAAATGCGAAGTTGGCCCTCAGGGGGCACTATCTAACAGCTTATATAGTGTGCCTTGTGTCTTCACTGATTAACAGTATTTTTGCCTCGTTGGTGTCTTCGGGCATAGATTCCGCTTATTTATTCAGCCCTTTTTACAGCATTAAGCGCAGCAAAGCGCCGCTGCTGGCTGTTGTGCAGATCCTTGTGACTATTTTTGTTATCCTGCCGCTTTCGGTAGGCGTTGCGCGCTTTTTTGTGCGCAACCACTTTGGCACTACCGATGCAAAAATGGTTTTGAGCGGTTTCAGCATGGACTACTCCGGAACTTTGGGCAACATGGCGGCGGTGTTCTTCATTGTCTTTTTAGGCACGTTGCTCCTTGTCATACCTGGCATTATTATGGCGCTGAAATACTGCATGGTGCCGTACATACTTTCCGACAACCCGTCAATATCCGGTAAGCGTGCAAGGCAGATAAGCAATTTGATGACGTACGGTGAAAAAGAATCTATTTTTATACTGTACCTCTCGTTTTTCGGCTGGTACCTGCTCGCATGGGCTGCCGCAGGCGTAATGTCAAAAATCGTGCATCCGCTGGGCTGGCTTTTTACAGCTCTGGCATATGCGGCCGTAGCGGTTTACGTCGATGCGACGGTTGCAGAGCTTTACATCTTTATGCGTGACCGTGCCATCCGCAGCGGAATAGTCAGCCCCGCCGAGCTGAATCTTTCACCAGCGGAAATGCAATAATTTTTTAAAAATCTATTAAAGAATTCCTGCTTTGTGACGATATTTAAAAATGGATACTTTAATTTTCGAGTTTAAGGCGGGATTTTAAGTGGAAATTGATAAAATTGCTTCGGCTGCCGCGCCAGGGCAGTGCGTACCAGGCGTAGCGCAGTCGTCAGGCTCACAGAATTCACAGATAATGGAGCTGCGTAGGCTTGCGGATTCCATACGAAAAATGGAAAATGACTGCCGTGTTACAGCACGTGTGCAGAGGGTTTCAGGCTCGACGGTTCAGATGAAACTCCGCGAATATGACAGCCTGCTTTCAAAAGTAAATGACCAGATCCATCAGCTCGAACAGCAGAACAGGCGTGAAGAGGCAAATCCGGATGAGCTTGCAAAGACGAAACGGATAGGTGTTTCCATGCTTCAGTATAATACGGATATTTCGCGTGTTATCATGCACGGTGCAGCTAAAGCGTCAGCCAGGCCTAAAGCAGGCGTTGTGGTATCTCAGCAGAAAGTTGTAATGCCGGACGCCCGGCAGCAGGAAAAACTTTCAGAAAGGCATGACGAAGAAAAGCAGACCAACCCTTCGCTGGATGTTCTCGCATAATATTGCCGTTTTGTCATGAAGCGGCATTGATACCTTAATGAAAACCCGTAAATAAAAATAAAAAGGAGAGCCGCAGTTATGCGGCTCTCCGACGTCTATATAGAATCAGCTACGGCAATTCCATCATTAATGGAATGCCTCAGCAGGCGCATCAGGGCTTTCTGTTTTCACTCTGCAGAAGAAAAAGCGGAAAGCTTTCGGCACCTGCCTTGCAGCTGTTTTCTCTTTTATGCCGTGGAAAAGGTTTCCGTGGCAAGAGACTGCGAAACTAATCACCAAACATGTTTTTTATCTTTTCAAAAAAAGATTTGCGCTTCTGGTAGTTTTTCTCTTCGCCGACGGACTCGAATTCCTTTAAGAGGTCTTTCTGCTTTTGGGAAAGGTTGCGCGGCACTTCCACCGTAATGCGGACGTACTGGTCACCGCGGCCTCTGCCGCCAAGTTTCTGTATTCCTTTGCTGCGCAGCTTAAATATATCTCTCGGCTGTGTGCCCGGATGTACCTCGTATTCCACGCGGCCGTCAATAGTAGGGACAATCACTTCCGCGCCGAGGGCTGCCTGTGTAAATGTAATCGGCAGCTCGCACCATATATCATTGCCGCGGCGCTCGAAAATCGGATGCGGGTTAACATGGACGTAAACATGGAGGTCACCGCTATGCCCGCCGTTTGTGCCGGCATTTCCCATTCCGCTAACGTTAAGGACCTGCCCGTCACCGATGCCGGCGGGTATATTTATCTCAATAGACTTGCGCTGGCGGACATGGCCTGTGCCTCCGCATGCCGGGCATGGAGAGTCAATTACCTTGCCTGTGCCTCCGCAGCGGTCGCAAGTGCGGCTCGTCTGCACAACACCGAACGGCGTCCGTTGGCTTATGCGAACCTGGCCTGTGCCTCCGCACTGCGGGCATGTGCGCGTTGCGCCGTTTTTTGCGCCTGTTCCATGGCATTCGCGGCACGCGGCGACGTTCTCATAGGATATCGTTTTTACGCAGCCTTTGGCTGCTTCTTCGAAACTGATTGTTACAGAAGATTCGCTGTCGCTTCCGCGGCGCGGCGTGTTTGTTGCCGCGCGGCGCGTACTTCCGCCGAATCCACCGAACCCGTCGAAACCATCAAATACGCTGTTAAAAATATCATCAATATTTATATTGCCAGTGAAAGGGCTCCCACCGGCTCCGCCGCCGAAATTCGGGTCGACACCTGCCTGACCGAATTGGTCGTAGCGCGCACGCTTGTTTTTGTCTGAAAGGACTTCATAGGCTTCATTTACTTCCTTGAATTTTGCTTCTGCGTTTTTGTCGCCCGGATGAAGGTCAGGATGGTATTTTTTTGCAAGTTCGCGGTACGCTTTTTTGATTTCGGCTTCGGAGGCATTTCTCGGCACGCCCATAACTTCATAGTAATCTTTATTTTCAGCCAAGCCTTATCACTCCCGAATAAATGCTGCAGGGACTTTTTATGTCCTGTTTAGCGTAAGAGGGGCAGCCGCATGGCTGCCCTTCCCGCCTTCTGGAAAGCGGCGAAAATTTACCGGATTCTGAAAAGAAATCCTGCAGTTCTGTGAAATCACAAGTTCTTCCAGGCTTCGACATTTTCCTCGCTTTGTGAAAATCTGATATTGAAATCATTTACTGCACTACTGCAGATCAGTCAATTTTGGTTTACTTTTTATCTTTGCCGTCTACATCATGATATTCAGCATTATAGACTGTGTTGCCGTTCGCATCAGTAGTTGGGCCTGCGTTGGAATTAGAACCAGCCGGTCCCTGCTGCGGGTTTGCTGCCTGGCCCTGCTGTGGGGCAGAATTCTTGTAGAGCTTTTCGCTGACGGCATACATGGCCTTCTGCAGGTCATCTGTTTTTGCCTTGATATCGTCGGTATTGTCAGATGACATCGCTGCGCGCAAAGCTGATACTTTCGAGTTGAGGTCTGTCTTGTCGGCATCGGGGATCTTGTCGCCGCTGTCTTTGATGAGCTTTTCAACTGTGTAGCACAGGTTTTCGGCCTCGTTCTTTTTATCGATAGCTTCACGGCGCTTCTTATCATCGGCCTCATACTTCTGGGCTTCTTTAACGGCCTTGTCAACATCGTCCTTGCTCATGTTGGTGCTGGAAGAAATCGTAATCTTCTGCTGCTTGCCTGTGCCGAGGTCTTTGGCGGAAACGTTTACAATGCCGTTGCTGTCGATATCGAAAGTAACCTCAATCTGAGGGATTCCGCGAGGTGCCGGCGGGATGCCGTCAAGTTTGAAGATACCGAGCTGCTTGTTGTCTTTCGCAAACTCACGTTCGCCCTGCAGGACGTTGATCTCAACTGAAGTCTGGCCGTCTGCTGCTGTTGAGAAAGTCTGGCTTTTCTTAGTCGGTATTGTCGTGTTGCGGTCGATTATCTTTGTCATTACGCCGCCCATTGTCTCAACGCCGAGTGAAAGAGGCGTAACGTCGAGCAGCAGCAGGCCTTTCACTTCGCCGCCGAGAACACCGGCCTGAAGGGAAGCGCCAATCGCAACGCACTCGTCCGGGTTAATGCCCTTAAACGGTTCTTTTCCGGAAAGCTTTTGAACGGCTTCCTGCACTGCCGGCATACGGGAAGAACCGCCGACCATGAGGACTTTGCTGATGTCGTTAAACGTAAGGCCTGCGTCGGAAAGGGCCTGCTTAACCGGGCCGACCGTTCTTTCCACAAGGTCTGCCATCAGCTCTTCAAACTTTGCGCGGGTGAGCGTCATGTCAAGGTGCTTCGGGCCCGTTGCGTCTGCCGTAATGAACGGCAGGTTAATCTGAGAAGAAGTCATGCTGGAAAGTTCAATCTTTGCTTTTTCAGCCGCTTCCTTCAGGCGCTGCATGGCCATCTTGTCGCCGGAAAGGTCAATGCCGTTTGCTTTTTTGAAGTCGTCAACCATCCAGTTCATCACGCGCTGGTCGAAGTCATCGCCGCCGAGGTGTGTGTCACCGGCTGTAGCAAGGACTTCCTGCACGCCGTCGCCCATCTCAATAATGGAAACATCGAATGTGCCGCCGCCGAGGTCGTAGACCATTATCTTCTGTTCGCCGCCCTTGTCAATCCCATAAGAAAGCGCTGCGGCCGTCGGCTCGTTGATAATGCGTTTCACGTCAAGGCCGGCAATTTTGCCTGCGTCTTTTGTTGCCTGGCGCTGGCTGTCGCTGAAGTAGGCCGGAACAGTAATAACGGCAGAGTTTACCGTTTCGCCAAGGTAAGCCTCAGCGTCGGTTTTCAGCTTCTGGAGTATCATAGCTGAAATCTCCTGCGGGGTAAAGGTCTTGTCGTCTATCCTTACTTTATAATCAGAACCCATTTTCCTCTTGATGGAAGAAATTGTGCGGTCCGGGTTCGTTATTGCCTGGCGCTTTGCCACCTGGCCGACCATGCGCTCGCCGGTCTTTGAGAATGCAACAACGGACGGCGTTGTGCGTGCGCCTTCAGAGTTGGGGATGACAACAGGCTTACCGCCTTCAATAACAGCTACGCATGAGTTTGTTGTACCGAGATCGATACCAATTGTCTTCGACATATTTATTACCTCCAGTTACTCTGTTTCATTTGATTTATATCTTATAAAGGTGCCCGAAAGGACTGCCGGTATATTCTCTGCAGTCTGCTGAATCCCAAAATATTTTATCAGTTCGCTACCTGCACCATGGCGTGGCGAACTACCTTATTTCCTATTTTATAGCCTTTCTGCAGCACTTTTGCGATGACATTTTCACCGAGCGACTTGTCTTCAACATGGGAGACCGCGCTGTAAAGGGCCGGGTCGAAAGGATCGCCCTCTTTGCCCATTTCGGTGACACCGAGCTTCTTAAGGGCAGACTGCATCTGCTTCTGCGTCATTTCAACGCCCTTGCGCAGGTCTTCTGCAGAACATTCTTTCTGTGCAAGCGCGCGTTCCAGATTATCTTCAACACTCAGCATTTCATTTACGGTATCGGCCGTGGCGTCTGCATAGATAGTTCCTTTTTCGCGTGCTGTCCGCTTGCGGAAATTATCATATTCGGCGGCTGTGCGCATAAGGACGTCTTTCTGCTTTGCGGCTGCGTCCTGGCTTTCTTTCAGCTGCCTGCGTGTTTCTTCAAGTTCCTGCTTGAGCTTATCTTCGGCCGACGGCTGCTCCTTTTCCGATTTCTCAGGCTCTGCCTTTTTTGCTTCCGGCTTCGTTTCTACTTTTTGTTCCTGCTTTTTTGCCTCTTCTTTTGCTTGCGGGGCATTTTTTACTTTTGTTTTTTCTTGGTTCAAGGGAACCCCCCCTTTTTAATCTAGATCCATCAGCTCCGTCAGCATCCTGCCAACTGAACTGGAAAGATACTCCATATTGGAAATTATTTTGCTGTAATTCATGCGCGTGGGGCCAAGGACGGCTATGGCACCGGCATCCTTGCTGCCTATGCAGTAACGGGAAACAATCACACTGGAATCTTCCAGCTCAGGCTCTTTAATCTCCCTGCCTATAAATACCTGGAGAGGGGCTGAATCATGCCGCTCAAGAAGCCGGTGCAGCTCAGTCGGGCGTGAGAGGAAGTCAACTATATGCATTATCTCCTCCTGACTGAACTCAGGGTAGAATAGAAGGTTTACCTCGCCGTTAAGGCAGATGTTTGAGCGCATAGATTCGCGCGCAGCGTCTGCAACAGCCGCAAGCGCAGAGCTCATCATCATTGCTATGTTGCCGAAAGAAGCTGCGAGCGTCTGCATATAAGCCGGTGTGACGGATGCAACAGGCACACCGGCGAGCTTATCGTTCAGCATGCGGAAGAACACGCGCAGGATCTCCGGCGTAAGGTCAAAGTCGCAGTGGAACACCCGGCTCTTCATAGTGCCGGCCGAAGTCATAAGGATAACCATCGCAGTCCGGCGGCTCGTCTGCACGAGCTGCACCGCGCGTATCACGCCGTTTTCCCCGCTTGGCGTAGTAGAGACCGCCGCATACCTCGTCATGGAGGCGAGAACTTTTGCGGCGCCGTCGAGCAGCTTCTCCGGGTCATAGGCCGAAGGCAGAATCATGCTGTCAAGATACTGCTTTTCCTGCCTTGAGATTGGCCGCCGCTTCATGAGCGTGTCAATATACACGCGGTAGCCTTTCTGTGAAGGGATACGCCCTGCCGATGTGTGCGGCTGCTCCAGCAGGCCCATGCGGTTAAGTTCGCTCATCTCGTTGCGCACTGTTGCGGAAGACACGCGAAAATCAAGGGCATTGCAGAGCGATTTTGAACCGACAGGCTCACCCGTAGCAATATACTGTTCTACAACTGCTGCAAGTATTTTCCTTTGCCGTTCGCTGAGTTCCAACTCTTTTCCCTTCTCGCTCTTTGAGTTAGCACTCTATATGTAAGAGTGCTAACTCTGTTTATAAGAGTACCATTACTTTGCCCGGTTGTCAATATCTTATTTGTAAACTAATTATTAAGTATTGTATGGCGCGGATGATGGCGTTTTAGGTAACGCAAAAAGTACCTCGGCCGTAAGTGTGTTTGAAAGCAGAAAGCCGTGCGGGGTAAACCGGAACCCGCCGCTCCAGCATGAGGTTAGGCCGCAGGATTCATAGAACTTCGCCGCGCGGCGTATGCGCCCGGGTATAGGCATGCCGAACCTTTCCCGGCAGGCGCTGTCCGTAAGGCCTTCTGCAAGGCGCAGGCGCAGCATGGCAAATTCGTCAAAGCTGCCGCCTTCGCCGTCCTGCACAGGGGCGCTTCCATGCAGGAATTTCTGCAGGCTGCTTTCGAAATGGAACCTTCTGCCGTTTATATATGAATGTGCCGATGGCCCGAGACCCAGATATTCTTCGCAGTGCCAATACTTTAAATTATGGCTGCTTTCGAAGCCCGCCTTGGCAAAATTGGAAATCTCGTACTGATGGTATCCCCGCTTTTCAAGCTCATTGCACGTGGTGAGGTAAAGCCCTGCAGATGCTTCTTCATCAGGCAGCCTGAGACTTTTGCGGTTTTTCCAATACACGGTGCGCGGCTCAAGAGTAAGAATATAGGCAGAGATATGCGGAACGCCAAGCCCGGCGCAGAAATCCATTGAGTTTATAAGGCTGGCTTTATTTTGCCCCTGGACGGCGAGCATTAAGTCAAGCGATATATTTTCGATTCCGGCTTTTCGGGCTGACTGTACGGCGCGTGTTGCGTCACAGGGCGTGTGGCTCCGCCCGAGAAGGCGGAGCTCTTCCACGTTTGCGGACTGAAGCCCGAGTGAGATTCGGTTCACCCCCGCTGCGTGCACTTCTTCCATAAATCCAGAAAGCTCGCTGCCGGGGTTTGCTTCAACAGTGATTTCGGCGCCATTAAGGCCAAACGCACGCCGGGCCGCTTCTGTTATGCGCGCAATCCTTCTGCCGCCGAGGAGGCTCGGAGTCCCGCCGCCGAAATAGAGTGTGTCGGCAGGCCGGTGGATCTTTTCGGAGAAGAAATTTATCTGATTTATTATACAGCCGGTATAATCGTCCATCAGGTTTTCGGCGCCGCAAAGGGAGAAAAAGTCACAGTAAGGGCACTTGCTGCGGCAGAACGGGACATGGATATAGAGCCCTATAGGCCCGCTGCTGCTTTTGCCCATCTTATTATCCTCCCTATTCGTCAAGTTTAAGCACGCTCAGGAATGCGTCCTTCGGAATTTCAACGGAGCCTATCTGGCGCATACGTTTTTTGCCCTCCTTCTGTTTTTCGAGGAGCTTCTTCTTGCGTGAGATATCGCCGCCGTAGCATTTGGCGAGAACGTCCTTGCGCAGCGCCTTAACGGTTTCGCGCGCGATTATGCGGCCCCCCACGCACGCCTGGATAGGAATCTCAAAAAGCTGGCGCGGTATCTTTTCCTTTAGCTTCTGCACCATTCTGCGGGCGCGCGGATACGCTTTGTCTGAATGTATAATGAACGAAAGCGCGTCAACAGGTTCGCTGTTTATAAGTATGTCGAGCTTTACAAGGCTGCTCTTTTTATAGCCGGAAAGTTCATAGTCAAAAGAAGCATACCCGCGGGTGCGGCTTTTGAGCGCGTCGAAAAAGTCGTAAATTATCTCATTAAGCGGCAGCTCATAGTGTATGTCGACACGGTCGGTGTCCAGATAATCCATATCTATAAAAGTGCCGCGGCGCTCCTGGCAGAGGTCCATAATCGCCCCTATGTAGTCTTTGGGCGTGTATATATGCGCGTTGGCAATCGGTTCTTCAGCCTCGGCAATTTTTGAGGGGTCAGGGTAGTTTGTCGGGTTGTCTATTTCAATTGACGTGCCGTCTGTGAGCTTGAGGTGGTAGATAACGCTCGGGGCGGTCGTTATGAGGTCAAGGCTATATTCACGCTCAAGCCGCTCTTGCACGACTTCCATGTGCAGAAGGCCAAGAAAGCCGCACCTGAAGCCAAAGCCCAGCGCCGCCGATGTTTCAGGCTCAAAGCTGAGGGCGGCGTCGTTAAGCTGCAGCTTTTCGAGCGCATCTTTAAGTTCCGGATATTTGGCCCCGTCTGCCGGGTAGATTCCGCAAAAGACCATCGGCTGCGCAGGGCGGTAGCCCGGCAGCGCCTTTTTTGCGGGATTTGCCGCAAGTGTTATGGTGTCGCCTACACGTGCTTCGCGCACGTCTTTGATGGAAGCTGAAATGACGCCTACATCTCCCGCGCTTAAACATTCGGCGGGCTCAAATTTCGTGGCGCGCATATAGCCGCAGTCAACGACGGTGAATTCCCCGCCGGCAGACATCATGCGGATAACGTCGCCCGGCTTCACAGTGCCGTCAAACACCCGTATATGTGCTACAGCGCCTTTGTAGGAATCGTAATAGGAGTCGAATATAAGCGCTTTCAGCGGAGCATTTCCGTCGCCTTTAGGCGGCGGCACGTCTTTGACTATCTGCTCCATTACTTCGCCGACATTTGTGCCGAGTTTGGCGGAGATGCAGGGAGCCTCGTCGGCCGGAATACCGATGACGTCTTCTATTTCTTTCCTGACTTTTTCAGGCTGGGCGCTGGGCAGGTCGATTTTGTTTATGACAGGCAGTATCTCAAGCCCCGCGTCTACGGCGAGGTAAGTATTTGCGAGCGTCTGCGCCTCAATGCCTTGAGTTGCGTCAACAACAAGCACAGCCCCCTCGCATGCTGCGAGCGAGCGTGAAACCTCATAGTTGAAATCCACATGGCCCGGCGTGTCTATAAGGTTAAAAATATAGTCCTGCCCGTTCTCTGCATGGTAAAGAAGCGTAACGGCGTGCGATTTTATTGTTATTCCGTGTTCACGCTCGAGATCCATATTGTCGAGTATCTGGTCTTCCATCTCACGCAGAGGCACGGAATCGGTGAGCTCAAGGATACGGTCAGCAAGCGTGCTTTTGCCGTGGTCTATATGGGCTATGATGCAGAAGTTGCGTATATTTTTGCGTGGTATGTTCAAAAGGTAAACACCTGCTTTCCCCGGCTTCTTCTAAAAATAGCCAGAACCGGATTTTAAAATCGGCTTATTGTAAAAAGAATAGCGGCAGGCAATCTGCCTGCCGCCGTCCCTCCGCGGGCAGCAGGCCGCTCAGTAGCGGTTGAGGCCGCGGTAATATTTTTCATTGAGAAGGCGCTTCTTTTTGCTGCGCTTCGGCCGGTGGTAGCGTTTATGCCCGGGGCTGCCGCCGCCGTTGTTATGGCTGTTACTGAAGATAACTATTAAAATTACAAGTATGCCGAGCCCTATGCATACCCAAGCGAGAATACCTATGTGGTTCATCTGGGCGGCAGACGAATTGTTTACGGCGGAGGCAAGGGGATCAACTTCGCTTACATCTTCCGCATTTGGCATGGAAACCGTGCTGGACGGTGACTTTGAAGAGCTGCTTCCTTCAGAGGCAGCAGCCGCTAAAGAACTTGACGAAGAAGAGTATGTGGCCGTGTAATGCCTTCTGGAACTTGTTGGCTCACGGTAATAATTCTGGCTTGAGTAGGCAGACGGCGCTTTACTGTACATATTGGACGAAGTTTTATAAATTGGCTTGGGTTTGGAAGGTGCCTTGGAGCTGGAAGGGGGTTGGGGTTTGGAAGGTGACGGACTGGGAGACGGCGAAGGGCTGGAACTTTGCTTAGGCTTATCAGGCGATGGAGTCGACGTCCGTTCATTACCACCATCTGTGTTTTTAGGTTCTGTCGCACAGGCAGGCACGATATATCCCGGTATGATGGAAGCATTTATAAAAACACAGCAAAACAGAAAAAGAGCCGTGAGAAAAATGCCGAGTGTTTTTTCCCGTCTGTTCATGAAAATCCCCCGTTATTTGTCCGTAGATTCTTTACAAATAAATCCGGCAGAATGCAGCCTGCTGCCGAAAAAAAGAAATAGTTAGGTCATTTAAAATAATTATATATCATATCCATGCCCCAATGCAAGCAAAGTACGGATTTTTCCCGGTAATGCGAAAGATAAGTGTTTTCCCGTCGCCGAATTCGATGCGGCGGCACTGAAAATCGACGTCCGCCATGCCGTAAAGCAGGGCGATAATAAGGAGGGCGACAAAAAAAGAAGTCCAGAAAGCCCGCCTGCTGCGACGCATGCAGTCCATGTTAATTTTCACTTCCTGTTTTTCATGAAAGGCTTTTGAGCACTTCCGCAAGTGATTTTCCAAAAAGCTCGCCTGTGTATTCGGCTTCATCGAGTGTGTTGCCGTCTGTGCCGATTTCAACAAGCAGCGAGCCTTTAGTCATGTTTTCGTTGTACTTGCGCGCGCAGAAATCAAGAGGGCGTGCAAGGCTGGAATATTGGCCGCTGAGCATTTGCTGCAGGCGCAGGGCGAGGCGAAGGTTGCACTCCCAGTTTGGAAAGCCGAGCGAGCCGTCGTCGTCACATCCGGCAAGGACCATGAGCTGCGCTGCCTTTTTTCCGCCAATGATGACGGTTGGCTTAAGGGCCGTGCCGTCGCTGCGGTGCATTGCGTCGCGGTGGATATCGAGCGTTACCTGGATACCCGGGTATTTTTTTAAGTCTTTTTCCATTGTTGCTTTGGAGCGGTCGTAGGAGCCATTATAAGCGGGGTAGTCATGGTATGTGGTGTCATGGAATGTGTTGATGCCTGCGCTGCGGAGCTGCCCGGCTATTTTTTCGCCTACGGCGCATACGCTTTTTGTTCTGTCTGTAGTCCTTGACGTCGGTTCGTAGGATTCGGTTGTGTGCGTGTGGTAGATGAGCACCTGAGGAGAGGTGCTGTTCATTTTTATTTTAACTGCGGGGGCTTTGTTAAGCTCTTCTGAAAAATTAACCGACGTATGGCGCTCTGTGGAATTTTTTATCCACATGCTGTTGACCTCAACCCCTCCGTTTCCGATAGTGAGCTCAAGGACTTTTCCGGATACTGAGGAACTTACGCTTTGGCCGCTGGAGGGAATTGCTTTTGTGCCAGATGAGGCGCCGGAAGAAACAGCATGGGAAGACGGGGCGCTTTTTGGCGAACATGAACTGCCATCGCCTTCCTCGTGCTCTTCACTGAAAAAGCCGTCGGTGTTTCCGGCAGGGATTATGAATTCTGCGGCGACCGTCGCAGCTTTTTCGGCTGCCCCCTGCGGTATGCGGGCTGCAACACAGAAAACCCCAGCCGCCGTAAGGACGGCAGATGCGAAACATGCGGCTGCCTGCGACCATTTTTTCACGTTCTTCCCTGCTTCCCTCATTCTTAAATAGGCCATGCCTTCCTTTATTTTTATGTCGCTGGTCTTTTATAAATTACATGAACGTGGAAAGACGAGAAGGCATAAGCCCTTTTTATTTAATTTGCAAATAAGTGGTTAGATGAGCCTGCGTTTTATACGGTAAAAATTGGCAATAGAAATCTGCGTTGGTAAAATCCCATATTGCCCTGGTTTCTTTTTGCCTTCTTTTTAAAGGAAAAGAGAATTAGGTGAGCTGCTCAAAGTCCTCAACGGAAAAAGAAGGGTTGAGTGCGCGGTTTATGCCCATGGCGAGAAGGTGTGAGCCGCGCTCGATAATAAGGTCAATTTCGCGCGGCGTCACCATCATGGGCGCGCCGCGCGGGGCTGTTTTTTCTGCAGGCGCGCTGCTGCCGGAAAGGTCGAGGGCAAACGTGGCGGCGTCTACCACGGTAGGGATGCCTATGCTGATAACAGGCACACCGAGCGTGCTCCTGTCGATGCGAGGCCGGCTGTTGCCGACACCTGCGCCGGGCGAGATGCCACTGGAGCTAAGCTGCACGGTGCACCCGAGGCGGGCCGGATCACGCGCTGCAAGCGCATCAACAGCTATTACGGCGGCGGGCTTTATGGCACCGACAATGGCACGCAGGACTTCGAAAGCTTCGAGGCCCGTGCAGCCGAGTACGCCGGGGCTTACGGCGGAGACGGGCCGCAGGCTGCCGAGGCCTGTAACGCGCGCCAGCTCACCGCGGATATGGCGCGTGGCGAGGATGTGATCGGCCGTAAGCGGGCCAAGGGCATCGGGGGTGACAGCACGGTTGCCGAGGCCTGCCGCCAGCACTTCACCCCCTTTGGGGAGCAGGGACGCCAGCTCTTCGGTGTAAATTTTCAGGAGCGAGTTATCGGCGTCAATATGGTCGGAGATAGATTTTACTTCGAGGGTAATATAGATGTTGCCGTCCTGCTCAATGCGCGTCACAGTGCATCCATTTTCTACACGCCGTGTCTGACGGGCAGACTCGGTGCATTCAAGTGCAAGATCCGTGCGGAAATTCATAAAACCATCCTTTCGTTGGAGAAGTGGAGCCTTGCCTGCCTACAGATTTTTTCTTGCTTTTTCATGCAGTAAATGCTATCATAATAATAAATAGCTGCGAACTGCCGAAGGAGGTGGAACAATGCCTAACATCAAATCGGCGAAAAAACGGGTTAAAGTTATAGCTGTAAAAACAGAGAACAACAAAGCCGCAAGCACGGAATTAAAAACTGAGATAAAGAAAGCCACCACTGCCGTGAAAGCGGGAGACGCCGGGAAGGCCGAGGCCGTAAAAGCTGCAGTCAAGAAAATCGACAAGGCTGCTGCAAAGGGTATTATTAAGAAAAACAATGCAGCACATAAAAAGTCTGCGCTGGTACGCAAGCTGAATGCAGCAGGCTGAGTTCTGTGCAGTTCCCCGCATTGTATGCGGGGCTCTTTTTTTACCGGCATTGACAACCTTGTAGAAAATGCTTATTATTTAAATTGATTGGAAGCTAATTATGTCGGCTTCCTGAAAAATGGAGGTGCCCAATTTGAAACGTTCCGGAAAATTTTCAATGTGGGTGGCAATCTTTTCTGCCATTGCCGCAGTAGTTTCTATTGCTGTAGCTGTCGTGATGCTTTTTGAGAAGAAGAAAAAAGACGAAGAAGATCTGGAGCATTATCTGGACTGCTCCATCCAGTAAGGGAAACGGCGGTATTTAAAAGAAAAGCGGGCAGGTGAGGCAGCGCACCTGCCCGCTCTTTTTATTTTGTTGGAGGGAACAGATGCGCTTTTTTAAAACGGCGCGGCCGGAACGGCTTTGTTTCCCGCCATACGAGTTTTGCAAGCTGCCAGAGAACAGCAAAAAACAGATTGCCGTTTATAAGTCGGAAGAGTGTCCAGGCGAGCGAGGCGTAGCGGTATCCCTTTTTGGCGGAGAGGAAGAAAGGCTTAGCTTTTGTCGCCAGATTTTGAAAATACAGCTGCAAGGTAACCGAAAAATACGGCGGCCGCAATGCCTGCGGCGCCAGCCGTGAGCCCGCCTGAGAACGCACCGAGCAGGCCTTTTTCACGTACGGCTTTCAGTGTGCCTTTTGCCATCAGGTAGCCGAAGCCGGTCAGCGGGACGGTGGCGCCGGCACCGGCGAACTTTACAAGAGGGCCGTATACGCCGCAGGCGCCTAAAATTACGCCGAGTGTTACGAAAAAGACAAGGATGCGTGCAGGGGTAAGCTTTGTAAAATCGAGCAAAACTTGCCCTACTGCGCAGATGGCACCGCCAATGAGAAACGCACGCAGAAATTCCATGCATATCACCTCGGATTTATTTTCGCCGCCGCAGTCAGATTATATGCATATGGATAAATAAAAACAAAAAGTATCCCGATGGGCTGATTTAAAGTAATTTCTGCGTTATCCTTTTCAAAAGAAGCAAAAATCTGCCGTTTGGGCATCGCCCATGTTTCATTTTGTGAAAATCTGGTAGTAAAAATAAGAATTGATGTTTTGAACTGCCGGCTGTATGGCAGCAAAAAGCGGATACTGAAACAGCCTTCCTTTTAAAGAAAACCGTCCCAATATCCGCCTGTTTATTTATCCAATTCAGTTTTGGCCTGCGTTCAGTCGGTCACGGCAGGCATATCTCCGGGTGCATGAGAAACGCCGTTAAAATAAATATCATACCATACAAGGAATGAAAAAACCGTCCATATTTTGCGGCTGTTATCGCATTTGCCGTGATAGTGCGCGTCAAGCAGCTTTATGAGGAAATCGGTATCGAAAAAAGCTTTCGCTGTTTTTGATGTGAATGACTGCTTTACAATGCCGTAGTATTTTTCCTGGCGCAGCCAGACACGGATAGGCACAGGAAAACCGAGCTTTTTTTTCTGCGCTGTTGCTTCCGGCAGATGGCGCATAGCGGCTTTGCGCATTGCATACTTTGTACTTTGACTGTTTAACCTCATGCGCAGAGGAAGGCGCGACGCTACGTCGAACACTTTTCTGTCAAGGAAAGGCACGCGCAACTCGAGAGAATTTGCCATACTCATGCGGTCGGCTTTAAGGAGAATATCCCCGGCAAGCCAGACGTTTATGTCAAGGTATTGCATTTTTGTCACATCGTCCAAGCCATGCACGCGGTCGTAAAATGGTTTTGTGATAATCTGCGGAACTGTGGCGGGAACACTTTTGTTAAGGAGGCTGCGCTTTTCATGCATGCTGAACATGCTGCAGTTGCCGATGAAGCGCTCTTCCACTGATTTGGAGCCGCGTATAAGGAAGCTCCTTCCGCGGACGTTCTGCGGAAGCTTTTCAGCAATGGCGGCAAGCCATCTGCGCAGGCCGAGCGGCAGGCGCTGGTATGAGGCGAGGTCGTCGGGCTCGTGATAGATATTATAGCCGCCGAAAAGTTCGTCCGCACCTTCGCCGGAAAGGACGACTTTCACGTATTTGCTCGCGAGCTTCGAGACAAAATAAAGCGCAATGCATGAAGCATCGGCGAGCGGCTGGTCCATCTGGTACTGAACATGCCTGATATTGCCCCAGTACTCTTCGGGTGTTATGACATGGGAATGGTGCTCGACGCCGATCTTTTTGGAGAGGTCTTTTGCATAACCTATCTCATTGTATCTCTCGTTGGAGCCAAACCCTACTGTAAATGTTTTCTGCCCGCTGAAATAGCTTGCAACATAGCTTGAGTCTACGCCGCTGGAGAGGAAACAGCCGACTTCCACGTCGCTGATGCGGTGGGCTGCAACGGAGTCTTCGAACACGTCTTCGATGGATGCAACCGCTTCTTCTTCCGTCATGGAGTCGTCAGGCTGGAACTTTGGCTCCCAGTAGCGGTGCGTCTCGACCTTGCCGTCACGGTACCAGAGGTAGTGCGCCGGTGGAAGGCAGTAAACGCCCTCGAAAAATGTTTCCGGCGGCACAGGGTATTCGAACGAGATATAGTTGTTCAGCGCGTTCTTGTTCAGCTTTTTTTCAAAGCCAGGAAAATCAAGTATGCTCTTTATTTCGGAAGCGTACACGAAATGGCCGTTGACTTCGGCGTAGTGCAGCGGCTTTATGCCGAAAAAGTCGCGCGCGAGGAAAAGGCTTTTCTCTTTTGTGTTCCAAATGGCAAATGCAAACATTCCGCGCAGCTTGTTGAGCAGGCCTGTGCCCCATTTTTCAAACCCATGGACGAGCACTTCGCTGTCGGTGTTGGTGCGGAACTTATGCCCGTCTGCAATGAGGATTTCCCGCAGCTGTTTATAATTATATATCTCTCCGTTAAACATCAGTACGAGCGATTTGTCTTCATTATAAATCGGCTGGTCGCCCTGGCTCAGGTCTATTATGCTAAGGCGGCGGAAGCCCATTGATATGCTGCCGTCAGTATATACGCCTGACGAATCAGGCCCGCGGTGAATGATTCGGTCAGTCATTTCTTTAATGACCGTGTCACGGTCGGTTACTTCACCTGTAAATCCAACTAATCCGCACATTGTGAATCCTTTCCGCTTAAGTGGCTTTATCTGCAGACTCTGTACTTCCCCGGAATTCCGTAAGAAGCCTGCGGGCTGTTACGCAGTCGACAGGGACGAAGCTGTTGCCTTCATCGGACGGGTATGCATTCACAATCTCGAGCGACTTGCGGTATGCATCCATGCTGGTTTTGCGGATGACCGGCGTTTCCTGCCCTTCTGGGAAAAATACAAAGCCTATACGGTTTTCTTCATCACTTGCGAAACTGAAATATCCTTTTGCAGTTTTTACGCCGCGCTTTTCTTTTAAAACATCGGCGAGCGCATATTTTACAAGCTCGACGGCTGAGTCGTCGAGCCCGGCTTCAAAAATCAGGATTTTCTCCTTCAGCTCTGCGGGCGAAGCGACGACGCGTTTCTTTACTTCAGCAAGCTGGGGGAATTTTTTGCTTATGTCAACAGGCTGAAACTCTCCGCTGCCGCCAGGTGCCATATAAACCATAAATTGGTGTTCACGGTCATGGTAGAGGCATGGGTACACAAACTGTGCCGAATACCCGCACACAGGGCATTTCCAGTCAAAGAGAGTTTCATCAAGCAGGCTGGTACGAAGCTCCGGATTTTCCTGTGCACAGATGCCCGGCCACATCTGCGTCCGCACGGCTGCTCCGCATTTTGGGCAGCCAACGTCCTTTCTCATCTGAGTCGACATTTCCGGTCCTTCTCCTTAGCTTTAAGCGCTGCTGCACGGCAGGCTTTTCTTATAATTCCATGCTGTTCGAGCACATTATTTTAGTTTCTGCATTATTTGCTAATTATAGCACACTGACATAAAAAAAGGAATAGAAGAAATACTACTGTTATTTATAATGGGAAAGAGTTATAATAAGATAAAACAAAAAAGGACCGCGTCTGCGGCAGGAGGAAACCGTTATGGATTTTTGGAAGAACGCAACAGACTCTATGACGAAAGCAGTCGACTTCATAGTGGACAAAAACCGTAAAGCGGCCATGATGAACCGGCTGAAAATTGTTATCAGGAATGAAAAGGAAGCACAGGCACACGCCTATATCCAACTCGGGAAATACTATTACCACCATCTCCGCGACAAAAAGGCTGGAGATACGGAGACGTACTGCAACGCTGTGGATGTTGCCGGCCAGCGGCTGAGGCGCGCATATACAAAGCTGGACGAGATTACTTCTGCAGAAAAAGCAGAGAAAAAAGAAAATGCGGCTTCCCCGTCTTCCGGTGACGCGGAAAACGACGGTATGGCAGATGAAACCAACTTTGACGAAGACGAACCGGCTGAAAAACCTGAGGAAAAGGCTGAAACCGAAAAGGTACAGCCTGTTCCGTTCAGCAACGATGAGAAAAGCTCCGATGCACCAGGCCAAAACAGCTATGAAGAGCCGGAAGCGCCTCAAAATAACAATCCATCTTCCCAATACCAGGAAGCCGCTGATGATGAAGAAGATTACCTGCACCCATTCAGCTTTATGGCAAATCATGATACCGAAACAGAGGAGAAACCTGATGGCAGCGAGCCTGACGAAAACGCCACTGAAGACTCAAAGCCGAAAAACACATAATCAAAAAGCAAAACATCAAAAATTAAGCTCAGGGATTATTGTAACCATCCCTGAGCTTTTTATATTTATATGCTTGTTAAAATTTGTAAAAATGGTTTGCACATTGCCTTAACGGCAATCAGTGGTTTTTCCTTATGAAATTCCAGTTGTCGCGGCACATGTCGTCAAGCGTGTATTTTGCTTTCCAGCCAAGCTCTTTTTCTGCGCGTGTGCAGTCGGCGTAGCATATGGCTATGTCGCCCGCACGGCGCGGCTCGATTTTATAAGGAATTTTCACGCCGCTTACGCGCTCGAAGGCATGGACGACTTCGAGGACGGAACTTCCTTTTCCGGTGCCGAGGTTGAACGCCCGCGCGCCGTGGAAGGAGTCTATTTTTTCGAGGGCTTTCACATGGCCGGCAGCAAGGTCGCAGACATGGATATAATCGCGCACGCCGGTGCCGTCTGGTGTTGGGTAGTCATTGCCGAAAACGTGCAGTTCAGGCAGCTCGCCGACAGCAATTTTCATTATATATGGCATAAGGTTGTTCGGTATGCCGTTTGGGTTTTCACCTATAAGGCCGCTCGGATGCGCACCAATAGGATTGAAATAACGCAGAAGCGCGATGTCCCAGTTTTTATCCGCATGGCAGATGTCTGTCAGTATACGCTCTATAAACTCTTTTGTAGCGCCGTATGGGTTCGTTGTGGAGAGCGGCATATCCTCGGTGAAAGGGGCTGTGTTGTGCGTGCCGTAAACGGTCGCGGAAGAGCTCTGCACAAAACGGTGGACGCCATATTTTTTCATGAGCCGCAGAAGGTTAATTGTCCCCGTAAGGTTGTTATGGTAATATTCAAGCGGCTTTTCTACAGACTCACCTACTGCCTTGAGGCCCGCAAAATGGATGACAGCGTCTATTTTGTTTTCCCTGAAAATCTTTTCAAAGCCGTCAAGGTCGAGCATATCGCATTCATATGCGGGAAATTTTTTGCCTGTGATGGTTGCTATCTTGCCGATAACGCTCGGTGAAGAATTGCTGTAATTGTCCATAACAACCGCATCGTAACCGCAGTTAAGCAGCTCAACGCATGTGTGTGAGCCGATATAGCCGGCTCCTCCGGTAATCAGTACGTTCATAGATTATATTTCTCCTTTCGCTCAAGAAAGCGCTTGTAGGCGGCGCGCAGCTCCCCGGCTTTTTCCTCTGGGCAGGTCGGGTTGCATGCAGCCCATGCGCCTGTTTCGCTGGAAGCATTGTATTTCTGCTTTTCTGCGCTGCGCATCGGTGGGTAAAACTCGATGTGGAAGTGAAAATCTTTTGAAAAATCACCGCAGTTGACCGGTGCGTTGTGCATGCACATCATGTATGGAAATTTATAGCCGAAAAGGCTGTCGAGCATGCCGGCTGTGTCGCGCACAGCAGCGCCGAGGCCTTTTTTTTCTGCCGCCGTCAAATCGGTAATATACTGTATATGCCTGTTTGACTGGATACAGACGCCGTAAGGATAGGCGCTGAAAAACGGCAGGAATACCGTGAAGGAATCATTCCGGAAAATGATGCGCTTCTTTTCTTTTTCTTCGTTTTTAAGGTAGTCACAGAAAAGGCAGTGTCCTGTCTGTACATAATACTCCTTTGCGGAATGTGTTTCAAGCTCAAGCTTTTTCGGGAGGAACGGATAGCCGTAAATCTGGCCGTGCGGGTGTGGCATTGTTACGCCTACCGCCTCGCCGCGGTTTTCAAAGATGAAGATATACTTTATTTTAGCATAGGTGCGCATGGCGCTGAAGCGCTCGCACCACAGGTCGACAAGTTTGCCCATGTGCTCGCCCGAAAGCTCCGGAAGAGTAACGGTGTGCTCCGGCGAGTACAGTATTACTTCGCACTTGCCGTAGCACGGGCGCACTTTGAAAAAGTCTGTGGCAACATCGTCGGGTTTTGGCGGGTCCTGCCGTAGCGCGGGAAAATCATTGTCGTATTCCATCACTTCATAGTCGGGTACATTGCCTGACGATGGGCAGAATGGGCACCAGTCTTTCGGCATCTGCGGCCGGTTTTGCCTGTTGGAAGCCACCATCGTCCAGTCACGTATAAAAGGGTCCCATCTGAGTTCAGCCATCGTTTAAATGTTTCTCCTTCCTTTGTTAGGCAGCCTTTTGAAAAAGGCTGCGCGAAAACTTTCAAGGCTCAACAGCTTTGGTTATTATTTGTTTTTGTGGGCTTTAAAGTTTGATGTGAGCAAAAATTGATATTGATTATAAATGTTGGTTTCTTTTTGCCTTCTTTCCTTTTTAAAGAAAAAGAAGGGGAGTGCCCCCTACAGGGCGGATAGAAAGCTGGCGGCAAGTGCCTTTGCCGAACACGGACTCAAATTTATTGGTGAATTCCAGCAGGAAATCGTTTGGAACATATGCCTGCACCGTACCGGCAAAGCCGCCGCCGTGCACGCGCCATGCACCGCCCCGGTGTGAAAGCATCTTTTCACATAGCGCGAGAGCGACAGAAACGCCCTGCTCAGAAATATGGGTTGGCGAATAAACATTCTGCAGGTACTGGAACGAAGAGCGCCCGCTTTCATTTACAATGCGCAGGAATGACTGAAAATCGTTCCGCTTCAGAGCCTCGGCCTCTTCCGTGACGCGCCTGTTCTCGGCAAAAAAATGAATGGCGCGCAGGACCGCGCGGTCACCGGCAGCCGCGCGCACGCCGGGAATATGGGAATAAAATTCGTTTTCGTCTACTTTAGAAAGGACTTCCCTGCCAAAGAACGAGGCCACGCTCTTCATCTCTGCAGGGATCGCCGCATAATCGGGCGTAAGGTCTGCATGGTTGCCTTTTGTGTCAATCATGCAGAGGCGGTAGCCGCATTTTGAAAAGTCGAACGGTATTTTTTCGGCACGGGGACTGTGTAAATCGGAAAAGTCTATCATTGAAAAGCCGCCGAGGGCGCTTGCCGCCTGGTCCATAAGCCCGCACGGCTTGCCGAAGTATTCGTTTTCAGCGTACTGGCCGAGCTTTGCAATTTCAAGCGGAGGAACTTCATTGCTGCAGAAAAGGCTGTTTATAACGTTTCCGATGAGCACTTCGAATGCAGCGGAAGATGAAAGGCCTGAACCGGCAAGCACGTCGCTTGCCGTGAATGCACAAAATCCGCCTATGTGGTATCCGCGGTTTGAAAACCCGCTGCACAGCCCGCGTATGAGCGCTTTGGACGTGCCCGCTTCTTCGGGCTTTTTGCCGAGCCTTTCGGTACTGAGGCTGTCTTCAGGAAATCCTTCTGACTTTACGCATACTGTGCAGCCGCCTGTTTTGGCCGCGACGGCGACTGCGTCGAGGCTTACTCCGGCCGCAAGCACACGCCCGCCCTGGTGGTCGGTGTGGTTGCCGCCGATTTCCGTGCGTCCCGGCGCGCTGAAAATCATGACGTCATGATCATTGCCAAACCTGCTTTCAAATTCGCCGAGCAGCTTTACGAGCCTTCTTCCCTGCCTGGCGGCATCTTCCGCGCAGCCGTAGACCTTTTTCAGCATTTCATCGCATCCGCCATTCTGTATCTTTTTTTTATACTCTTCTGGCAGCATAAAATATCCCTCCACTGAAGTACCTCTGCATCAATTTGCCAAATATTATTTATTTTTTTACTTTTTTTCAGTCTTATTGTATAGCAAATACACCAATGTTTCAATCTCCTATCGTATCAGTATTATGGATATTTGTTGCAAAACTCCAAGGTATATTTTCCCTTGCGCTGGAAATCATAAGAAAAAAGGGCGAAAAGAGGATTTGCCATGGGAGACAGCAGTGATTTCGGCAGCGCAGAGCTGCCGTCAGAAAAGCTTGAAAAGAACATCTGCTATATAAAAAACATATTTAAGGGCGACGATACGATAGATTACCGTTGCATTAAAAACAATTCCGGCAAAGGGACTGATTTTTGCCTTATCTATGCCGACGGAATGGTCAACAACAAGCTTGTAAATGATGACATAGTCTGCCCGCTTATGAAATGCCGCCTTCCGGAAGACAGCGGCGGCCTGATGGAGACTCTGCTGCAGAATGTAATTTTTTCTGACAGTATCCAGCGCACGGCGAAAATAGACGGCATAATCCAGGCGGTCGAGTACGGCGACACGGTCCTCCTTGCGGAAGGGTGCAGCGATTCACTTATCCTTAACACCAAAGGCTACTCAACACGCTCCATAGAAGAGCCTGAGAGCGAGCGCGTGCTGCGCGGCCCGCGCGAAGGGTTCAACGAGTCGCTGCTTGTCAACCTTTCAATGCTGCGCCGCAAGCTCCATACGTCCGACCTGAAGATGCAGTACCGTGTTTTCGGCAGAAAGACGAAAACGAAGGCATGCGTGTGCTACCTTGGCAGCGTTGCCGATAAAAACGTAGTAGATGAGCTGGGCAGAAGGCTCGACAGGATCGACATTGACGGCACACTCGACACGGAATATCTTGCCGAGCTTATATGTGACGGCCGCCATATGATGCTCGACACCGTAGGCTCCACTGAGAGGCCGGATGTTGTTGCCGGCAAGCTGCTTGAAGGCAGGATAGCCGTTTTACTGGACGGCACGCCGCAGGCCATTACACTGCCTTACCTTTTTGTGGAAAGCTTCCAGAGCGACGAAGACTACTACCTGAACTATGTTTTTGCTTCTATCGGGCGTTTCCTGCGCATCCTCTCTTTTATAATTTCAACTACACTGCCGGGGGTTTACATTGCGCTTGTCACGCTCCACCCAGAGATACTGCCGACGCCGCTTTTTGTCAGCATAATACAGTCAAGGCAGGGCGTACCGTTCCCGACTACGCTTGAGATGATAATCATGCTCATAGTATTTGAGCTTCTGCGCGAATCCGGTACAAGGATGCCGGGAGTGATAGGCCAGATGCTCGGTGTAGTGGGCGCTATCGTTATAGGCAATGCTGCCGTTGAGGCAAAAATCGTGAGTGCGCCAATCATAATCATCATGGCGCTTGCGGGCATAACCGGCATGATGAACCCGAAAATCAAGGGGTTCACCATACTGACGCGCACGGTGATAATAATTTTATCCACAACGTTCGGCATGTACGGCTTACTGTTTGGGAATGTTGCGCTTCTGATTTATTTATATAATGTAACGTCTTTTGGCGTGCCGGTGATGCAGAGTGTCCATATAGAAAAATTTCAGGAAATCAAAGACATCGCTTTCCGCGCGCCATGGAACAAAATGATAAAAAGGCCGTCTAAGCTTACTAAAAATACTACAAGGCAAAAACAGGGTGGTGCTGGCAAATGAAACTTTTGCGCCGGCTTTTAACCGTTTGCCTTGCACTTTTGCTGGTGCCGCTTACAGGGTGCTGGGACTATCAGGAAGCTGAAAACCGCAGTGTTGTGGGCGGCATGGCCATAGACTGCGGCACAGGGCCTTTTCGCTATCACCTTACTTTCGAGGTGGCTGACCTTTCCGACGGTGGAGGCCAGCAGACAAAGCTTAAGGGAAAAATAATTGAGGCCAACGGCAACACAATAGCCGACGCTGTAAAAAATGCCTCGCGTGTTTCAGGCCATGCGCTTTATTTCAGCGACTGCAAAGTTGTGATTTTCAGCAGCGACATTGCAAAAAAAGGGCTTACGCCAGTGCTCGACTGGTTGAACAGGGATACGCAGCCGCGGCTTGTAATACTCATGATGGTCTCGCTCGAAGACACGGCGGGCGAGCTGCTGCAGGGCCAGCCGAGCGGGAACCTCGCTTCATACCAAATATCCGACTCGCTTAAAAACCTTTCTGAAAGCGGCAAGACGCCAGAGGTTTCGCTTTATCAGGCCGACGATATATTTTTAGGCCAGGGAAAAGACCTTGTGCTCCCATGCCTCAGGCTGAAAGAAATAGGCGGCAAGGAACAGGCTGAGATTTCGGGCACGGCAGTGTTCAGCGGTGACAGATACGTCGGCGTGAGGAATGAGGAGCAGACAGCGGATGATATGCTTGTGTCAGGGCAGCTCCATAAGGGCGTGCTGCTTGTCGGCGAGAAGCCGGATAAAAAAAACATTACGCTGAAGATACAGGCAGTGTGCACCAACACAAGCCCGCAGCTTGACGGCAAAACGCCTGCAATGAAAATAGGCATTAAGACAAAATGTATTTTTGATGAAGAAAACAGCGGCAATAATTATTTTGCACAGCTTGGCATAAAACGCATTGAGCAGTTTGCGTCCGCCTCGCTGGAAGAGCATGCGGAACGTGCTGTGCACGAGGTGCAGAACAGCTTTGGCTGCGATATTTTCGGATTCGGCCGTAAAATCTACGAGAAGGACCCAAAACTGTGGGCAGAGCTGAAACCGGACTGGCACCAGAAATTCCGCACTCTTCAGGTAAGCATAAATGCGGAAGTGCAGATAAGCAATACGGGCTTTGCCTATCCGAAAGGATATGAATAGAATGCCGGACCTTTTGCTTTCACTCATACTGACAGCTGCCATTGCGGCGGCAGATTTTCTGACAGCAGGTAAAGACGGCGGGGATGCAAAAGCTGAAAAGCGCCTCACGTGGTTCAGCGTACCTGTTTATGCTTTTGTGATTTTTGCGGATATCGTTCTTGGGCTTGGCGTGCAGCTTGACCTTGGGCCAAAGCTTGCGGAACTTTTAGGCCCATGGATGAAAATCGGTTAGGTGGAGAATTAATGGAAAAAAGGAAAACCACAGGCAGAAAAATTTCATCTGTTATTGCACTCCAAACCATCGGAAGCTCGCTGGTCATCAGCTCCATAGGGCCGGCAATGCAGGACTCGTGGATAGTGGTAATAATTGCGGTGGGCCTTTCAATACTTCTTGCATGGATGTACGGCGCCTTGCTGAAGCTTTATCCCGACAGGGGCTTCCTGCAGATTTTCCAGGAGGTTTTCGGGAATACGGCCGGAAAAGCCATATGCGGCATTTACGCCGCATATGCCGTATTTGCCGGGGCACAGACATTTTACATCTATAATGAATTTATCAAGATAGTAGGCCTCAACGAAACGCCGCAGGTCGCGATCCTAATGGTGTCATTGCCGCTTATAATATGGCAGGTGCGCTCCGGGCCGGACAATATTGGAAGCTGCTCAAAATTCTTACTCCCGATAGCCCTTATTTTTGTCGGCCTCACATTTCTGCTTGGGATACCGTTTATGGATGCCGACAACCTCAAGCCGGTTTTAGGCTCCGGCCCGACGGCCCTTGTGCATGGGACATTTTCTACCCTCGTGGCACCCTTCGGGGAAACGGTACTTGCCGTCCCGTTTTTTGGTGTGGCAGACAGGAATATTAAACCGTTACGTGTTATGGTTAAAGGCATCCTTATTGGCGGCGCGGTGCTTTTGACGGCAACGCTGCGGAATCTCATGATACTCGGCGCACCGACATGCAGGCTTTTCCTGTTTGTTTCGTATGACGCTGTAGGCATTATTTCAATAGGGGACTTCGTAAGCAGGATTTCTGTCCTTATAGGCATAAACCTTGTGCTGTCTGGCATAGTAAGGATTGACGTTTCGCTTTATGCGGCATCGCTCAGCGTTTCGGAAGCACTTGGAACAAGAGGCTCCACACGCCCTGCTGCGTGCTGCGGCCTGCTCATGGTGGTGCTTGGGTATATCCTTTACAACAATATGCTTTCGGCAGTAGATTTCATCCCGTATATTCCAGCAATCGGCATACCATTCCAGTTCATTTTTCCGCTTATCGCACTTATAACTGGCAGGATAAAAAGTACAAGAAGAAAAAAGCAGGCGGGAAATGGCGCAGGCGAGCGGCAGCAATGCCGTGAAAATACTGAAAACTGATTTCGAAAAAGCTGAACGTGCAAAAGATTCTATATTTTTCACTGACAATATGCTATAATAAACTTTGTCTATGGAGCCGGAGAAGAAAAATCTGGCTTGAAGCGGAGAATAGCAGCCGCATAACGCGGCAGTTTTGAGGTGAAGCCCATGAAATCAATTTTATCTGCCATGTTTGGCAATTACAGCAAGCGCGAGCTGAAGAGAATAAGGCCAACCTGCAATGCCGTGCTTGAGCTGGAAGATAAATACAAAGCAATGTCCGAAACTGAACTGAAAGCCCAGACACCGGCACTTAAAGAGCGGCTGGCAAACGGCGAAACGCTCGATGGCATTCTTCCGGATGCATTTGCCGTCTGCCGTGAAGCCTCAGCGCGTGTGCTTGACATGCGCCATTTTCCGGTGCAGATCCTCGGCGGCATAGTCCTGCACCAGGGGCGCATAGCCGAGATGAAAACAGGCGAAGGCAAAACGCTTGTGGCTACGCTGCCGGCTTACCTTAACGCGCTTGCCGGAAAAGGCGTCCACATCATAACTGTGAACGACTACCTTGCCCGCCGCGACTCTGAGTGGATGGGGAAAGTCTACCGTTACCTCGGCCTTTCAGTTGGGCTTATAGTTCATGATATGGACAACGACGCGCGCAGGGAAGCCTACAATGCCGACATTACATACGGCACTAACAACGAATTCGGGTTTGACTACCTGCGCGACAACATGGTCATATATAAAAATGACAAAGTGCAGCGCGGCCACCACTATGCCATTGTGGATGAAGTAGACTCGATACTTATAGATGAGGCGCGCACGCCGCTGATAATTTCAGGCCAGGGCGAGAATTCGACGGAAATGTATTATGTGGCGGATTCTTTCGCCAAAAAGCTGAAGTGCGTGAAAGTTGCAGAGCTTGACAGCAAAGAGGATAACGACGAGCTTTATAAAGACGCTGATTATGTTGTCGACGAGAAGGCAAAGACCGCGAATCTTACGCAGAAGGGCGTTAAAAAGGCCGAGGAATTCTTTAAAATTTCGAACCTCACAGATGCCGAGAACGTACCGATACAGCACTATGTAGACCAGGCCATCAAAGCGCGCGGCGTAATGCGCAAGGATATCGACTATGTGGTGAAAGACGGCCAGGTTATAATTGTGGACGAATTCACGGGCCGCCTTATGTATGGCCGCCGCTACAACGAAGGGCTTCACCAGGCCATTGAGGCAAAAGAGGGCGTCAAGGTAGCGAGGGAAAGCAAAACGCTCGCGACTATAACATTCCAGAACTACTTCCGCATGTATGACAAGCTTTCGGGCATGACGGGCACTGCCATGACGGAAGAAGCCGAGTTCCGCGAAATCTATAAGCTGGATATAGTCGAGATACCGACAAACGAGCCGATGATACGCAAAGACCTGCCGGACGTTGTCTATAAGACTGAAGAAGCGAAGTTCCGCGCAGTGATAAACGACGTAATAGAGCACCACAAAACCGGCCAGCCGGTACTTGTGGGCACTATTTCGATAGAAAAATCAGAGCAGCTCAGCAAAATGCTTAAAAAACAAGGCATAAAGCATGAGGTGCTGAATGCAAAGTACCATGAAAAAGAAGCTCAGATAGTTGCTCAGGCGGGCCGCAAGGATTCTGTAACCATAGCGACTAACATGGCTGGCCGCGGCACGGATATTGTCCTTGGCGGCAACCCTGAGTACATGTCGAAAGCCGAAATGAAGAGAAGAAAAGTGCCGGACAAGCTTATCGCCGAGGCGGATGCGTATTCGGAGACCGACGATAAAGACATTTTAAATGCGCGGGAGATGTTCCAGAAGCTCACCGCGAAATATAAAGGGCAGACAAAGTCCGAAGCAGAGGAAGTCAAAGCTGCGGGCGGGCTTTATATTATCGGCACGGAGCGCCACGAATCACGCCGCATAGATAACCAGCTGCGCGGACGTTCTGGCCGCCAGGGCGACCCAGGCATGAGCCGCTTCTACATTTCCCTTGAAGATGATCTGATGCGTTTGTTTGGCGGCGAGCGCATAACAGCGCTGATGGAGAACCTGAATGTCGACGAGGATATGCCTATTGAAAATAAGATGCTCACGAAGGCAATAGCCAATGCGCAGAAGAAGATTGAGGGCCGCAACTTCGCAATCCGCAAGAGTGTCCTTCAGTTTGACGACGTAATGAACCGCCAGCGCGAGATTATTTACAGCCAGCGCGACCAGGTACTGAACGGCGAAAACATCAAAGACCAGATACTGAAGATGATAGACCAGGCAATCGCGGAACAGGTGCAGAAATTTATGCCGGCAGACGCAGGCCACGACACGTGGAATTTTAAAGGGCTGCGCGACCATTACCTTGGCTGGCTTATAGGGCCTGACGACCTCGTTTACACATCGGAAGAAAAAGTCCGCCTTGAGCCTGCCGACGTGCAGCACGACCTTACCGACAAAGCCCATGAACTTTATGAAAAGCGTGAAAAACAATTCGGCCCCGATATAATGAGGGAGCTGGAGCGTGTCATTCTGCTTAAGAATGTTGACACCCAGTGGATGGATCACATCGACGCAATGGACGAGCTGCAGAAAGGGATACGCCTGCGTGCATACGGCCAGCAGGATCCTGTCGTTGAGTACCGTGTGGAGGGCTTCGACATGTTTGACGCCATGATCTCCACCATAAGGGAAAATACGGCACGCATGATGCTTACAGTGCAGCTGCGCAAGGCTGAAGAGCCAAAGCGCGAGCAGGTGGCGAAACCGACGGGCGAGTCCGGCGGCGACGGCGACTCCGGCAAACCGGCAAAGCGCCAGCCGATACGCAAAAAGAAGAAGCCGGGCCGCAACGACCCGTGCCCATGCGGCAGCGGCAAAAAGTATAAGAACTGTTGCGGGCGCTATGAAAACTGAATCCGCCGTTTGTCTGCGGCAGACGCGGGCAGTTTAAAAGTCCCATAATAAGGTTGCAATAAAGGATATGCCCTGATTTGGCTGATGGAAGCTGTCAGGGCATATTTTTATGGCCATTTTTACTTTATCGTGTGGGTGCCGGTAACCGAATACGCCTGCAGCGGTATAAATTTTTATTTAATTTAAATGTGCTATAGTAAATTAAATGGCTGTAAAACGTAATAAAATTATTGTAGTTATATATTATGCATTTATAAAACTATTTTTATTTTATTTTCTAAAAAATTCTATGTAACATTTTTATAACATAGACTTTTAAAAAATACTATAATATATAATTATAAGATATTATCAAATTCTGCCAGATGTGATTGCTAATCAGAATTATGTATGTGAAAAGAGCGTAAGTTATGAATAATCTGGAAGTCAGAAGCACAAATAAAAAGCGCATAATCAATTTTCTGTATGAAAAAGACAACGCTACCAAGCAGGGCATTGCGAATTCGCTCCATCTGAGTATGCCGACTGTTTCCCTCATACTAAAAGACCTTTCCGCCCACGGCCTTGTGAGGAAAACGGGCACATTGAAATCGTCGGGCGGAAGGAAACCTGCTACAATAGCACTGTCTTATGGTGCAAAGCTGTCTGCAGGGATAGAGATAACCCAGAACCACCTGAGGTTTGTACTTATAGACCTTAACGGAAACGTCCTGCACTATAAAAAGGTACGCGAGCTTTTCCAGAACGATGACCAGTACTTCAGAAAAATTGCCGAATACCTTAAAAATTTTATTGCTGAAAATAAAGTTGACCCGGATGTAATACTTGGGGTCGGCATAGCTTTTCCCGGCGTAATCAACACTAAAGACAACATCCTGGACTACAGCCCGACGCTGAAAATAAAAAATCTTCCACTTAATATTCCCGCAAAATATATTCCTTATCCTGTTATGGCCAACAATGAAGCGAACCTTGCCGGATTTGCAGAAATATGGAAAATTGAGAACATCAAGAATGCTGTGTTCTTGTCAATCAACAAAGGTGTTGGGGGTGCCATAATCATCGACAATAAACTGTACAACGGAAGCAATGGGCGCTCAGGCGAGTTTGGCCACATGACTATCGTCAAAAATGGTCTGACATGTTCCTGCGGCAAAAAAGGGTGCCTTGAGGCGTACTGCTCTACAAAAGTGCTGACAGAACCGAATTTTAATGATATTGACGAATTTTTTGCAGCGATGAAGATGGGTAACCAGTACTGCGTAGAGAAATGGAAGATATACCTTGACTACCTTGCGACGGGCATTAATAATATCCACACTATTTTTGATTCTGACATTATCATAGGCGGCGAGATTGACCAGTACCTTGAGCAATATCCTGATACACTCTACGAAAAGCTTTCATCGTTTGATTCATTTAATGAACCATGCCGCTACCTGCATTTCAGCAGGTACGGTGACAAAGCGAGCGCCGTTGGTGCGGCTCTGCTTTTTGTAAATACTTTTTTAAGTGACTGACATTTTATTTTTATACTTTGTTTAATGTAGATTAAGAAGCAGCATCCGGAATTTTCCGGATGCTGCTTCTTTACTAAACCCTCTCCGTGTGCCTTGCCATCACAAGTGGCTATACCATTTCATCGCGGCAGCGGAAATAAGCTTACGTATTATTCTGCTGTAAACTGATATGAGGTAATGCTTTTAAACTTTGACCCCGGTTTCAGATTTTCGAACGGGAATTCAGCATGGTGGACGGAATCCGGGAAAAACTGTGTCTCGAGGCACACCGCATGGTGGTTTTCCATTTCTTCCCCATCATAGCCCAGCGAATCCTTATGGTAGGAATTAGCTGTAAACACCTGAAGGCCGGGCATGTCTGTCAAAACGCGCATTTTTCTGCCGCTTTCGCTGTCATAAAGCACAGCCGCCTCTTTGAACTGATGCGGGAGGCCTTTAAGGGCGAAGTTGTTGTCAAAGCCTCCGAATGTTTTGAGAAAAGGCTCATCGGCAAATATGTCTTTCCCAATAGGCTTAGGTGTGCTGAAATCAAACGGCGTTCCCTTTACTGGAATGAATTTTCCGGTCGGTATCAAATCATTGTCAGTCTCTGTTATTGAGCCAGCGTTCACCTTGAGAGTGAGCGGCAGTATAGTTTTTCCGATGCCTGTCAGGTTGAAGAAAGTGTGGTTAGTAGGCATAAAAGGCGTTTCCCTGTCTGCCTGTGCAGTGTAGCAGATAGTCAGGGCATTGTCAGATGAAAGCGAATATGTGACTTTTGCTGTTACATTTCCCGGAAATCCACATTCGCCGTCTTTGTCGAGGCACGAAAGCGTGATTGACGGCGATATATCACTGCCATCGATTTTTTCCACTTCCCACACACGGCTTTGATAGCCGCCGGGTGCGCTGTGAAGTGAATTTTTACCTTCGTTCTTTGCAAGATGGTATGTGCTTTCACCTATTTTAAACTCTGCGCCGGCAATCCTGTTTGCGCAGCGGCCCACAACAGCGCCGAAAAAATCGTCATCGCGATTATATTCGGCTAAAGTCCTGTGGCCAAGCACGACGTTTTCACTTTTGCCGTTCCTGTCAGGTGCAAAAAGGCGATATATGCGGCAGCCGAATGTAAGTATTTCTGCCGACATGCCATTCGTGTTTTTCAAGATGTACTTATATACTTCACGGCCGTCGGGCAGAGCCCCAAAAAATTCTTTTTCTACACTCATTTTTAACCCTCCCCGCATCCTTTTTCAAATGGGTTTTCTGACGCATACAGCATACCTTTAGGCTGGTTGAACGAAATATCTTTCAGGCCAAGATAACGGAAAAGCGTATAAAGCGGTTTGCCGATGTGGCTGAAAGCAACGGCACCATGATGGGGAAAATGTTTCTCAATTAAAACATTGCGATAGAAACGGCCCATTTCAGGTATTGCAAAAACCCCGATGCTGCCAAAAGAATGCGTGGCAACGGGCAGTACCTCACCTTGGGCAATGTAGCATGAGATTTTGCTGTCCGCTGTCCCCTGCATACGGAAGAGGGTGACGTCACTCGGCGCAATGTCACCTTCGAGCGTCCCGCGTGTGAAGTCCGGCTTGTTGCCGTTTTCAAGAAGCCTGTTCTGAATCAGCTGATATTTTATCTTGCCGTCTGAAAGCTTGCAAAAAGGCGTGTTGCCGCAGTGGAACCCCATAAATGTATCACTCAGCGCATAGCGGAACTTGCCCTTTATTTGCTCTTTATAGAGATCTTCAGGTACACTGTTGTTTATATCAAGCAGCGTCACAGCATCGCCGCTGATGCAGGCGCCGATATATTCGCTTACTGCACCGTAAATATCAACTTCACAGGCTACCGGCATGCCGCTTTCTGTAAGCCTGCTGTTTACATAGCATGGCTCGAATCCAAACGTTTTTGGGAACGCAGGCCAGCATTTGTTGGCAAACACGACGTAATCGCGCGAGCCTTTGTTTCCTTTTGCCCAGTCAAGGAGCGTAATCTCAAACTGTGCAAGGCGGTTCAGCAGGTCAGGATATGTATTGCCATGCTGGCCGAGTTCTTTTGCCATGCTGGCAACTACTTCGGGTATGCGTTTGTCGGACTCATGCGCTTTGTAGGCGTTGAACAGGTCGAGCTCGGAATTTTCCTGTACCTCTATGCCGAGGTCATAAAGCGGCTGAATCGGCGCATTGCATGCAAAGAAATCCTGCGGGCGCGGCCCGAAAGTGATAACCTTGAGAGACTTAAGGCCAATAACTGCCCGTGCTACCGGCAGAAAATCAGAAATCATTTTGGCGATATCGTCTGCTGTTCCAACCGGATATGAAGGTATGACGGCGGGGATATGACGCAGCCCAAGGTTATAAGAGCAGTTAAGCATGCCGCAGTAGGCGTCGCCCCTGCCATTTATCAGGTTTTTGTAGCTTTCTTCGGCAGCGGCAACGAACATTACCGGCCCATCGAAATTTTTGGCAATCAGGGTTTCCGGTGTTTCCGGGCCGAAGTTGCCCAAGAATACGACGAGGGCATTGCAGCCTGCGCCCTGAACTTCTTTTACAGCTTTCAGCATATCGTTTTCATTTTCCACTATGGTTTTTGCTTCATAGATGCTGCCGCCTGAAGACGTGAAACTTTTTGCGATTGTTTCCCTGCGTTCACGGGAAAGGGATATTACAAAGCAGTCGCGGCTGACTGCAACAAGCCCAAGTTTTACCTGCGGAATATTGTTTATCATTGATGAAAATCCTTCCTGTTAAAACAAATAGTTTTTTGCACTAATAGCTCCATTTGAGGGCGCCATAAAACCTGATATACTTTTGATATAGTGATTCATAAAGAGGGATATTTTCCTTTTTGGGCAATGTTGTGCTTTCTGACTCAATAAGTGGAACGGTCTGCGCCAGGTTTTTCCATATTCCGGCACTTACACCTGCAATGAGGGCTGCTCCGAATGAGCCGCCTTCAGAACTGCCGTATACAGTACGCACGGGAAGGCCAAATGTATCGGCGAAAATCTGCCGCCAAACCTGGCTTTTTGCTCCACCGCCCGCAAGCACAATTTCACCGGAAGGTTCCTCACTGCCCGTCTTTTTAATAAGATCATATACCTGCCTCAGTGAGAATGTGACGCCTTCCATAACTGAGCGCGCAAAATGCCCTTTTTTATGGCGCGATGTTATACCGAGGAATGCACCTTTTGCTTTCGGGTCATTTATAGGTGCACGCTCTCCGGTAAGGTAAGGCAGGAAAATAAGCCCGTCTGAACCTGCTGGCACTGCCGAAGCTTCCCCGTCAAGAAGCTCAAAGGCATTTTTGCCTTCACGCTTTGCCGTTTCAGTTTCAAAGTCCCCGAAAACATTGCGGAACCATTGATATGAGCCGGCAGCTGAAAGGGTTACGCCCATAGCGCTGTAAAGGCCGGGTTCATTGCCGCAGAACACCTGCAGCATACCGTTGGGATTGTGGATAAAAGACGGCAGGTTTACCGCTACAACACCTGAGGTGCCAAGGGTTATACCAATGCGGCCGGGCTTTACAAGCCCAAGGCCCACCATGGAAATTACAGCGTCACCGCCGCCCCCTGCAAGGGGTGTACCTTCAGGAAGGCCTGTCTGCCCAGAAGCTTCTCTTGTTACAGATCCCGTGATGTCTGTCGATTCTGCAACCTGTGGGAACAGATGCCTGTCAATGCCTGCTCCCTCAATCAGATCGGAAGCCCATTTCCGCTCTCGCACGTTAAAAAAGCCGGTGCCTGAAGCGTCCGAAACATCTGTGCAGATTTTACCTGAAAGCCTGAAACGTATGTAATCTTTCGGGTTAAGTATAACTTTTGTCTTTGCGTAATTTTCAGGCTCATTTTCTTTCATCCACAGGATTTTCCCGCCGGTATATCCTGTGAGCATACGGTTATTTGTAATAGGCAGCAGGCTGTCAAGCCCGCCTGCCAATTCTGTAATTTCTTTACATTGCTTTTCAGTCCGCTGGTCGTTCCAAAGAATTGCCCTGCGAACTACTTGCAGGCTTTCATCAAGTGCAACCATGCCGTGCATCTGGCCGGAAAAGCCGACGGCGCAGATTTTGCTGCCTGCTAAACCGGCAGTAATCTTTTTCAAACCCGAACACACGCCTTTCCACCAGTCTTCAGGGTCTTGCTCAGACCAGCCGGCTTTAGGCGAATAGCATGGGTATTGCTCTGTTACTGACTTGAGGATTCTGGCATGCTCGTCGATAGCTATAATTTTGCAGCCAGACGTCCCTATATCAATTCCAATTAGACAATTCATAGAAGAGGAACTCCTCCCAATTAATTTGATGGAACAATTTAAAATAATGATGTTTTAGCATTTTACACTTCTGCCGAGCGCTTTTTAGATACAATATCAAATACTACTGCAGCAAGAAGAACGAATCCTTTTACAACTTGAGTAATATCGCTTCCTACTCCCATAATGGAAAGGCCATTGTTTATAACGCCCATAACCAAGGCACCTACAACGGCACCTGCTACAGTTCCGCTGCCACCCATAACGGCAGCGCCACCGATGTAACATGCGGCGATTGCATCCATTTCGAATCCCTGGCCGGCGGTAGGAGTTGCAGACTGAAGTCGGGATGTAAAGACTATTCCTCCCAAGGCAGCCAACACGCCCATGTTGACGAATGTAGAAAAGAGCGTTTTTTTAGTATTAATGCCTGAGAGCACAGCGGCTTTGGCATTGCCGCCCATAGCATATAGGTAACGGCCGGAAACAGTTTTATTTGTATAAAATGAATAAGCCATAATTAGTACCATGAGTATAATGAGAAGGATTGGAAAACCTTCATAAAGTGCCAGCCAAAGTGAGAAGACCGCTATTACGGCAAGTATAATAACCAATTTGGCAAAGAAAACGCTGTTGCTTGAAACTGCATATCCCTTATGTTTCTTGTTTTGCCTTCCACTGATTTCGGTTATCGCGTAAAGCACCATGGCAGCGGCACCGATTATTATAGCTGTAATATTGAATGACCCAACTTTGGCGCCAGGTAAAAAGCCTGAACTTATTGCTAAAAAATCTTTTGGGAACGGTGACAGTGTCATGCCTTGCAGTATGTAAAGAGTTAGGCCGCGAAAAATAAGCATGCCGGCCAGCGTTACAATAAAAGCCGGAATGCCAACATATGCAATCCAAAAGCCTTGCCATATACCAATTAAAAGACCTGCGGCTAAGGTAATGATAATAGCAAGCCATGTATTCATTCCTTTTTGCACGATTAAAACGCCAAGTATAGCACCGGTAAAAGCAACAACTGATCCAACTGACAAGTCAATTGATCCGCTGCTCACAATGCATAGCAGCATGCCTACTGCAAGTATAATAACGTAACTGTTTTGAAGAATAAGGTTGGTTACATTTTGAGGCTTTAAAAATATGCCTTTTGTTAGTGCCTGAAAGAAAATCATGATTACAACAAGCGCAATCAGCATACTATACTGGCGCAAATTCACAGATGAAGACTTCTTAGTGTTCTGATTATTCATATTTGTCACGCTCCTACTTTCTGATTGCTAATAATGCATTGCATAACCCTTTCAGGTGTTGCCTCACTTTTTGACAATTCACCTACAATTTTACCTTCATTCATGACATAAATACGATCACTTATTCCTAATACTTCAGGCAATTCAGAAGAAATTATAATAACACACTTACCCGCTGCGACAAGCTGGTTAATAATAGTATATATTTCATATTTAGCGCCCACGTCTATACCGCGTGTGGGCTCATCTAAAATAAGCACGTCTGGCTTTGTAAGTATCCATTTACTCAATACAACTTTCTGCTGATTACCACCAGACAGATTCTTTGTGAGCTGAAAAACATTGTTGGACTTGATGCGGAACTTACTGCGGTATTCATTTGCTGTGCGTATTTCCAGGTCTTTATCTAAAATATGGCGAGTTGCAAAATGCGGCAGGTCGGCTATAGTAACGTTAGTGCAGATATCATTTGAAAGGATAAGTCCTGCAGATTTACGGTCTTCAGTTACGTAAGCAATTTTATTTTGGATAGCCTTTTTAACAGTACTTGTGTCAATAGCTTTTCCATTTTTTACAACAGAGCCATGAATGTTTTTTCCACGAAGCCTTCCGAATACGCTCATAGCAAGTTCTGTGCGCCCAGCGCCCATTAGGCCGGCAAGCCCGACTACTTCACCTTTATGAACTTGAATGCTGACATCGTCAATTAATCTTTTCCCAGGGATTAATTCATTGTCAGCAATCCAATGTTGTATCTCAAAACCAATTTTGTCGCTGATTTTTACATCGCGCGCCGGAAACTGCTCTGTCATTTTCCGACCGACCATGTCTTGAATTATACGGTCCTCTGTAATTTCATCTTTTCTCTGCTGAAGAGTTTCAATTACTTCGCCGTCGCGTATTACTGTTATAGCATCTGAAACTGATGTGACTTCATTTAACTTATGTGATATCAGTATGGATGTTAAGCCGTTTCCCTTTAGCTCAAGTAGCAACTTTAATAGATGCTGTGAATCTACTTCCGTAAGTGCTGCTGTTGGTTCATCCAGAATGAGCAAACGGGCATTTTTGCCAAGCGCTTTAGCAATTTCGACTAACTGCTGTTTTCCTACGTTTATATCTTTAACAAGAGTATGCGGATTTTCTTTGAGGCCAACCCGCTCTAACAGTTTGCTGGCTTCAAAATAAGTTTGATCCCAGTCCATTATCCCATTCTTAGCTTTTTCATTTCCAAGAAACAAATTCTCAGCAATTGTTAAGTAAGGTATTAATGCAAGCTCTTGATGAATAACTGCTATTCCAGCTTTTTCGCTGTCCTTTACGGTCTTGAACTGGCATGTTTTCCCTTCAAAAACAATATCACCACTGTATGAGCCATATGGATACACACCACTTAGTATATTCATCAAAGTGGATTTTCCAGCACCATTCTCACCAACTAAAGCATGGATAGTACCTTCCTCAACAGAAAAGTTGACGTCTTTTAATACACGGATCCCTGAAAACTCTTTAATAATATTTCGCATCTCTAAAATCCTATCTGCCATAGACAATCCTCCATCCTGCCGGAGATTATTAATAATCACCAATCACCCGGATAAAAGTACATCCGGGTGATTATATTGGCGTAACAGTTTTAACCGGCTAAGTCCTGTTCGGTATAGTATCCGGAGTCAACCAAGATCTTTTTGTAATTTTCTTTTGTTACAACAATTGGGGAACACAGATATGTTGGAACTACCTTTGCGCCGTTATTGTATGTTTTGGTGTCATTTACATCAGCTTTCTTGTTCTGCAGCACAGCATCTACCATTGTTGCGACTTTATTAGCCAATGTACGCGTATCTTTAAAAATAGTCATTGAGATATCGCCATTTTTGATGGAGATGACGTTGGATTTTTCACTGTCTTGGCCTGTGATGATTGGAAGAGGTTTCTGGGCACTGCCGTAACCGATATTCTTCAACGCAGCGAGTACGCCACGCGCAATAGCATCATTTTGTGCAAGAACAGCGTCAAGCTTTGCACCGCCTGCATAATTTGCGGACAGTAAATTGTCCATTCTAGACTGGGCAACCTCAGTTTTCCAATGCTCTGTTGAACATTGGGCGAAAGAGGTCTGCCCACTTTTTACTATTAAGCTTTTTCCTATGTATGGCTTCATAACGTCCATAGCACCTTTGAAAACATACTTTGCGTTATTGTCATCAGGTGCCCCGGCAAAAAGCTCAATGTTAAAAGGACCTTTGCCATTTTTGACATCAAGTTTGTCTACAATATACTGTCCCTGAAGTTTGCCGACCTGATAATTATCAAATGTTGCGTAATAATCAACATACGGTGAATTCATCAGCAGACGGTCATACGCTATAACCTTGACGTTGTTTTGATGTGCCTGCTGCAGTACATTGGAAAGGCTTGAGCCGTCGATTGAAGCAATTACAAGAACTTTGCAGCCGTTTGTAATCATATTTTCGCACTGCTGTGCCTGCAAGTTAACGTCATTATTGGCGTACTGCAGTTCGCAGGAATATCCTTTTTGTTCAAGCACTTTTTTCATGTTGTTGCCATCCTGAACCCAGCGCTGAAGTGTCTTTTCAGGCATTGCAATACCTACTTTTTGACCACTGGATTGTGCCTGAAAAGTTTTTGTGGTGGCCGAAGATGACTGGGTTGTGCTTCCACTAGAGCATCCTGCGAAGGGAACTGCTATCATTGATGCCATAACAATAGATAATAATTTCCGCCATAATTTCATAATTATTACTCCTTCAAAGATTATTCGTATTGTAAAGTTAAATGAAAGTTGAGGATCCGTCAGTCCTTCTGGTACAATGGTTTTGTCACAAAACACTGTACTTCCCGAAAGGAGATGAGTCCTCATGGCAAAATCATACCAGATTTGCTGCCCGAAATGCAACAACCATCAAAACTTTTATCGTTATGGCAAAGATAAATATGGAA
>ENA-UOOR01000820-UOOR01000820.1-fermentation-metagenome-genome-assembly--contig:-NODE-820-length-40726-cov-2.955275_pt1 | contig 40726 bp, 35 predicted proteins | sample MGYA00245780_ERZ724029 | MGnify/ENA primary metagenome ERZ724029 (study PRJEB28704, sample SAMN03018315) | fermentation metagenome | biome: anthropogenic terrestrial biome; feature: soil; material... | reverse complement strand
GTGACGCGGGGGAAGAGGAGGATGCTCAGAAAGAACGGCAGTTATGGGATATGCTTATGAACATTTTCGATCAGCTTCATCTTATATGCGGTTCAGAAATCTTAAGCATTCATAAATTATACGATCTGATGAGAATAATGTGTGAGGAGTATACTGTCGGATCAATTCCGAGCTCGGTAGATCAAGTGAGAATCGGCAGCGCATCCCTGTTCCGTGTTGATTCCTGCAGGGCACAGATAATAGGCGGCGTAACCGATGGCGTTTTCCCCGCAATGTATTTTGGTGACGAATTTTTTGAGGACGACGAGATGATGCTGCTTGAGGAAGCGGGCTGCAATATTGCCGTTTCCGGTCAAAAGCAACAGAACAGGGAGCGTTTTCTTTTTTATGTGGCAGCTGCTGCACCGACAGATTATCTTGTTATAACATATCCCACCGGCGATTTTTCCGGTGTGCAGAAGCGTCCTTCCATCGCGGTTTCGCACATAAAAAAACTGCTGCCCGATATAAAAACTATCCGATTCGGAGAAAAGGAGGAGGACTTTTTATATTCTGCATCTTCCGCGGCGTTCTTCTGCGGTACTCTTAAAAATAAAGAGCTTAAGGATTACACAAAAAAGTTGCTTGAAAAAAACGGCATCAGATTTAACACACCGAAATCGACACTATTCGACGAGGATGCTCATATCAGAATGAAAACCGACATCGTCAACTTTTCCCCGAGTAAAATCGAGAGATATAACTATTGCGCTTTTTCTTATTTCGCAGGCTCTGTTTTAAAGCTCAGAAAGAACCAGAAAATAAAATTCACAACTCCCGAAATAGGAAACTTTATACATAGAATCTTAGAGCAGTTTTTAATCGAACACACAGAGAACGGTGTATTCTCTGTCCCAAGCGATATCGAGATAAAAAAATCGGTTGAATCGCTTGCCGATAAATACTTTCTGAATGTTGTCGGGGGAGAAGAAGTTAAGTCAAAGCGGTTTTTACATACCTTTAAAAACCTTAAAAAAACCCTTGGACTATTGTTGAAAAACCTTTCCGATGAGTTTTCGCAAAGCAGCTTTCTCCCCGTGGGGTTTGAGTTAAAAATAGGATATGATGACGAGAACAGCCTGCCTCCCGTGGTTTATGATTTAGGAGATAACAAAAAAGTCACGGTGCGAGGTTCAATCGACCGTGTTGATACTTATTCCGCTGACGGTGTTACCTATGTCAGAGTAGTCGATTATAAAACCTATGGCAAAAGCTTTTCACTTGATCTGCTGGACGAGGGTATTGACACACAGATGCTGAATTATCTTTTTGCTTACTGCGATGCCGGTGAAAACAGAAAACCTGCGGGGATATTGTATTATACTGCAAAATTACCTACCGTCGATATAGACGGGGACGAGACGGACGAGGAAATCGAGAACAAACTCCACAAGGAGTTGAAGCGTACCGGAGTGATTCTTAACGATAAAAGGGTAGTCATGGCGATGGATAAAACCGGTAGCGGCAGATTTATTCCCATAAGGATAAAAAATGACGGAGATTATTACGAAAACTGTTTAAGCCGCCTTGTGGATAGTGAACAATTCGATATGATAAAAAGAAAGCTTGAAGAACAGATCCACAGTCTTGCAGAACGGGTGCTCGGCGGAGATATGAGCATAAAACCCAAGAAGCTCGATGCTGTACATGATGCCTGCAGATACTGCGATTACAATGCGATCTGCCGTTATACGGAATAGGTGGGAGGTAAGTATGAACTGGACAAAATCCCAGAGTGAAGCTATTGAATCCAAAGCAAAAACATTGTTGGTTTCTGCGGGTGCCGGCAGCGGAAAAACTACTGTGCTCACTCACCGGCTCGCAAAGAGAATTATTGCAGGAGATTCGGTAGACGATTTTTTGGTCGTAACCTTTACAAGAGCAGCTGCGGGAGACCTTCGGGACAAGCTTTATAATGCACTATCCGATGCTTTGGCAGAGCAACCTTTGAACCGCCATCTGATAAACCAGCTCTACCTTCTCCCGGGTGCAAGAATCAGCACGATTCATTCGTTTTGTTATGACCTTATAAAAAAGAATTTTGCTGTACTCGGCTTATCGCCGAGGATGAGAATTACCGACGAAACAGAATCAGCGATGATAGCGCGCATATGCATGGAGGAGCTTGTCGATTCTTTTTATCAAAAAGGCGACCGGGAGTTTCTATTGCTTGTTGATAACTTCGGGGGCGAGAAGAGCGATGACGCTTTGATAGAAAAGCTACTCTCATTGTATAACCGGATTCGCGCCTTTCATAATTACAGGGAGTGGTTTGAGGAACGACAGGAGCAGTTGGTAAAACAGGCGCAGCTTGTAAAGGGGGGCTTTTTCGATAGTATATACGGAGATAAGATAAGACTAAATATCCTATTCAGGCTCGGCGAGGCAAAAACCGCAACCGAAGACCTTTTACTTTTTTTGTCTAATAACGGCGATAGTGAGGGGAATATCGTTCCTATTGAAACGCTCGATTCTTACATAGACACCCTGATAAATGCCACAAATACCAGCTATGACACACTTTTATCCGCATTTTCGTCAAACAAAAGAATTCCTTCACTAAAAATCAAGGGAATGCCCGAAGAATACGGAAAATACCTGACCGAGGAGAAAAAACGGATTATCGGGGAGATTAAAAGCATTAAGAAGTCTTTTTGTTATCTTACAGAGCAGGATATATATGAGGATTTTATAAGCACTATTGAAATCGGCGATGCTTTAAAAAAGACAATCTTTCTCTTTGACACGTTATTCTCAGATACGAAAAAAAACAAGGCTGTTCTCGATTTTGCCGATTTGGAACATTATCTTGCTCAATTATTGGAAGAAAAGGACTCGGACGGTCAACCTGCTCCCACAGCTCTCTGCTTGCGCCTGCAAAGAAAGTTCAAGGAAATATATATAGATGAATATCAGGACATTAATCCCCTGCAGGATCATATTTTCAGACTATTATCCTCAGACAAAAAGGATGTTTCCGGTTCGGGTCGTTTTATGGTCGGTGATATTAAGCAGAGTATTTACCGCTTCCGCAACGCTTATCCCGATATTTTTGTCGGTTACAAGGAGAGCTTTCCAGATTATAATGATACAGTCGCAGACTGCGCAAGGATTTTTTTAAGAGAGAACTTTCGATGTGCAAAACCGATTATAGATTTTGTAAACGAGGTTTTTTTCGAGATTACAAACGGCAACCGATTTGAGAAGGAATATAGGGGAGAGGAGTTAGTTTACGCAAAAAACAGCGGGGAAACAAGCTTTCCCGTAACGTTTGCTCTTTCGCTGACTGATAAGGAGGATAAGAGCAAAGCTAAAGAAAACGAAGCGGAATACATCGCTTCGGAAATAGAGCGGCTTGTAGGAAGACAACGTAAAGAAGACGGAAACCTTCTTAAGTACAAGGATTTTGCGATATTATTATCGGCAGTCAAGGGAAAGTCACGCTTGTACGAAAATGCCCTTAACCGCAGGGGAATACCCTGTATAACCGAGCAGAATGAGAGTATTTTTGAAATGCCGGAGGTTATGCTTGTCCTCTCCGCATTGAAAACTATAGATAATCCCACCGACGATATTTCATTATGTGCTCTTCTAAGAAGTCCGGTTTACGGCTTTACAGCGGACGAGCTATATCGGATACGCTACTCTTTACCGGGACTGTCGTTTTATGATTCGGTAGTTGCGGCGTCCTGCTTGAATACATACGGCCGGAGCGTAATCAAGGGTGGTGTCTATAAATTAAGCGAAAAAAAGAACGCGCCGCCGAGATCACTGTTGCAAAAATGCCGCTGGTTTATCAAGGAACTTAACTTTTATCGTACAAAAGCGCAGGGAATGCTGTGCTATAAATTTCTATGGCTGTTTTATATGCACAGCGGATTGTTATCCGCTGCCGGAGGATTTGTTCAGGGCGACAGGGTAGTCCGCAATCTGCTCTTGATCTATCAGTATGCCCGCGACTTTGAAAACACGGGCTTTAAGGGATTATCCTCCTTCATAAGGTACATCGACGAAATTGCAGAGCGCGGCGGCGACCTCGCCAACGCAAAAGTAAGCGTGGTCGAGGGGAATTATGTCCGTATTATGTCTATCCATAAATCAAAGGGACTGGAGTTTCCCGTCTGTTTCGTTGCCGATACCGCAAGGCAGTTCGGTAGCAAAGAGGCTAAAGAAGACCTTGTATTGTCAAGAGATCTGGGCATATCCTGCCGATTAAAGGACAGCGAACGGCATACAAAGAGGGATACATATATAAGGCGGCTTGCAGCGGTGGAGGATACCGAAGCGGTAATGAGTGAGGAACTGCGGTTGTTGTATGTGGCGCTTACAAGAGCAAGGGAGATGTTATACATCACTGCCCGAGTTCCTGAGGATTATGCGGACAGAAGATATAACCCGCTCTCTGCCAAATGTTTTGCAGATTGGATATTGCAAAAAGTAACTAAGTCTGAGAGCACGTCCGTCAATGTTTACATAATACCCGAAGATATAAATACAATCAGCGAGAATGAGGAGTTACATACGGACGAAATCCAGCCTTTGGATAAGTCCTATCAGAACGACGCGGACTTTGCAGTGAGAATACGAGAAATCATCGAGTACACTTATCCGCATCGCTGTGCTGAACGAACCCCAGCTAAGCTCTCGGTTTCGGAGTTATCGCTTGGCGAAGAAAGAAAAGCGCTCATCAACCAGAAGATGATATTAAGCCGACCGAAGTTTTTAGGAGAACGGGATCGTTTCGGAGCACAGAAGGGAACTGCAAATCATATATTCATGCAATTTGCGGATTTTGAATTTGTTGATAAAAATGACGTTTTTGCGGAGGGAAAACGGCTTTTAAACATAAAAATGATTACATCAGAGCAGTATGAGCTGCTATCTTACAAGCATTTAGAATCGTTCTTCTCGTCCGAGCTATATCGGGAAATGCGTGTATCAGAGAACATTTACCGTGAAAAACGTTTTTCTCTCAGCGAAAATGCAGACATCATAGGTGGACCTGCAGACGAAAGTATCCTAATTCAGGGAGTTATCGACTGCTTTTTCGAAAATGCTGACGGCAGCTATACACTTGTAGATTACAAGACGGATTTTCTGCCAAACGAGGGCGGAGAGCAGATTCTTGTTGAACGTCACCGGAAGCAGCTCGGTTATTATAGCAGGGCGGTAAGAGCGATGACCGGTAAGAATACTTCAAAAGCGGTTTTATATTCCTTCTCGCTTGATAAATCAATCGAGGTGGATTTATCATGAAAATCACCAAAAATCTAATTACTCCGGAAAGTATAAAAAAGCAGCGTTGGGAAATAGTAAACGAGATGAGTAAAAACCGAAAAAGAGGAATTATCCTTGATGTTGCGGAGGTTGAGGGAAGTTATGCGCTGAAGGATACAGAATCGCTTTATAACGGGTTGTCAATCGGTGAAAAACTCGATATCTGTGATAGCAGGGAAAGTCCCGACAATATTATGCTTACCGTAAAAGCATTAAACGGCAAAACTGTCGGTTTCCTTCCGGCAAGCATCTCTCTGTTGCTACGATTATTGTTGGAAAAAAAGTGCAGTATATACTGCTACACCGAGTACAAGAATTACACCAACAAGCTCCTTACAGTATGTATTTCTATATATGTTCAACGTTACTAAATTGGCAGTCTGACACTTCAAACGATGAACCGGAAGCGATTAAATAAATAAATTTACAGAATGTTAATATATGACTGTTGAAATTATACTCTTATTTGAGTAAAATGAGTTTGAAGGTTAGCAAAGGAACATTAAGAGTGCTAACAAAACTAAATGATAAGGAGTTGTTGAACATGGCAAAACTTATACCCTTCGGAACAAGTCCAAGCAGTTTATTCAACACAGGTTTTGGTGAATTCTATAACATGCTTGATGACTTTTTCACAGATATCAAACCTTACAAGAGTTCTCTCAGAGATACTTTCAGGCTCGATGTAAAGGAAAACGAAAACGACTTCAGCGTCGTTGCGGATCTGCCCGGAATAAAGAAAGAGGAAATCAGTATTTCCGTTGATGAGGGCAGGTTGAGTATTGCTGTTAACAGAAACGAGGAAAGCGAGGATAGCAAGGACAATTACCTGCACAAGGAGAGACGCTCCTGCTCGATGACAAGAAGCATCTACCTCGGCGAGAATACCGATTCAGGTTCGATAAAAGCGAAACTTGAAGAGGGTGTTCTGACAGTTACAATACCTAAGAAAGCGAAGATCGACACAAGAGTAAATGTCGAAATTGAGTAAAAGCTTATTTTAGATTATAACAGCAAAATCGAGAAGGAGCTGTTGCAAGTAAAATTGCAACAGATCCGCGCTTTTTTATTGGATTTGTATTATTTCTCCTTGCTTTTAAACAGTATGGACCAAATAAGTGCGAAAGAAAATGAAGCTGATATTCCCGCTGCAGTCGCTTTTAATCCTCCGTACAAAACGCCGAAAAAACCGTCCTCTTTTACAGCTTTTTCAACTCCTTTTGCAAGCAAATATCCAAAACCGGTCAAAGGTACGGTGGCTCCGGATTTTGCAAAATCAATCAATGGCTGATAAAGACCCAATGCGGTCAGCACTACACCTAAAACAACATAGGTTACGAGTATCCTTGCCGCTGTGACTTTTGTTTTATCGATGAATATTTGCGCTATAACACAAAGTGCGCCACCCACCAGAAAGCTGTATAAATAATCATTCAATTTCATAATTATGATCGTTCCTTTACTAAGAGTCAATCCCTGACAACATGAATCAGATGCGCTACGGAAGGAATGCTCTCGTTCTGGAGAGAACTGTTTCTGTTAAGGAGAGCACCTGTTCCAATTATAAGTGCATTGTTGATTTCTTTTTTTTGCATTCGCTTAAAAATATAACCTCCGAAAACGGTAGCGATACAAGCACAGCCGGAAGCGCCCGAATGCATATCCTGTTTATTCAAGTCGTAAATAAGCATTCCGCAATCGGTATATTTATCTCCGAGGTCAAGACCACAACGCTTTAACAGTTCCACTGATAATTCATGACCTTCTTTTCCGAGATCACCGGTTGCGATTATATCGAAATTTTCAGCCCTTGCGTTGCTTTCATTGAAATACCTGAGTAAAGTATCCACCGCAGCTGTGGCCATTGCTGCGCCCATGTTATTGGCATCCTTTATTCCGTTGTCGACTACTTTACCGATTACTGCTTCGCATATGCGATATGGTGTCGGCGTGTTCTGCAGCAGATAAGTGCCGCATCCGGTTACAGTGTTTTGAGAGGTAGGTGTTTTCTGACTACCGTATTCGAGAGGAAAACGATATTGCCTCTCCGCAGTACAGAAATGTGAGGAGGAGACTACCGCCGCATTATCGACAAAACCCCCGTTTATAAAGGAACAGGCGACGATAGAGGCCTCTATTATTGTTGAGCAGGCTCCGTAAAGACCCAAAAACGGAATTTGTGTACCGGCTACACCAAAGCTCGTGGCGACGCATTGATTAAGGAGGTCGCCGCCGAGCAGCAACGAGATATCTTCAGGTTTTTTGCCGGTTTTTTTAAACAAAAGATTTAACGACCGTCTGACCAATTCGCTTTCAGCTTTTTCAAATGTTTTCTGGCCGAAATATATATCTTCGTCATACATATCAAAGTAATCCTTTAAGGGACCTTCAAGCTCATTTTTCCCAACATGTGTTGCGGTATCTGCAATAAAAACATTTTCGTACTGTAAAACGCTGTTTTTCATATCCCTCCGCTCCTATAAATAAAAAAATAAATAATTCCGTAAATAATAGAGGCGACTGTGCCATAAACTATTACGGGACCTGCAATAACGAACATCTGGGAAGCAACGCCCGTTATAAAGCCCTCGCTTTTGGCATCGATGGCGGGAGCGGTGACTGCATTAGAAAATCCAGTTATGGGAACAAGAGTGCCGGCACCCGCATGTTTTGCTATTTTGTCAAACCAGCCGATTCCTGTAAATAATCCGGCTAAAAAAATCAAGGTAACCGATGAGAGAGTTGATGCGACAAGCTCCTCTTCTCCGAGAAAAACGTACAAATCCCTAAAACCTTGCCCTAAGCAGCAGATAAACCCGCCGAATATGAAGGCTTTTATACAATTGACTACGCTGTTGGATTTTTTTGCACGGTTTCCCGCATACTCGATATACTCTTTCTTATTCATGTGCATATCCGTTTCTCCGGCGGTACTGTATTTTTTCCGCAAATCAATTGCCGCCGGTCAAATGATTCACGCAAAGAATAATTGTGTGTAGAAAACATAAATAGCCACAATTCGATGCTTTTGATGAATATTTTTGTCATTTAATCGATTTTTATACTCTATGTATTGACAAGTCGGCGATATTGAATATAATAATCATTAGTCATAAAAAAGAGGAGATTGATGAGATGGGTAAGTTTCATCCAGCTGAAAGATACGATAAGCCGGATAGTTTCAGAACTATTATCAAGCAGAGTGCAGAAAAATACGCAAGCAAACCGTTATTTAAATATATTAAAAAAAACAATGATATAGGTGAGGTATCTTTCACCCAGTTTTATAACGACGTAAGAGCGGTGGGCACCGCCGCATTAAGCATGGGGCTAACCGACAAGCGTTTTGCAATCTTGGCGGAGAGCCGCCCCGAATGGGTTGAAGCTTATGTTACCGCTCTCTGTATAGGCGGAATCGCTATCCCCCTCGATAAGGAATTAATGCCCGACCAGCTTTTTAATTTCATTGAACTCGCGGAGACTGAGGTGCTTTTCTATTCCGGCGAATATGAGGATAGAGTACGGGAAATGGCTCCCGGGCTGCCCAATGTAAAGTATTTCGTATGTTTTGACTCTACTACGGGAAGAAATGATGATAGATTCAGAAATTACGAGGACATCTGTGCCAACGGACGCAGGTTGCTCTTCGAGGGGAACAATTCATACGATAAAATCAGGGTTGACACCTCAAAACTATGTGCTATAATTTTTACCTCCGGCACTACCGGAACAAGCAAAGGAGTAATGCTCTCTCAGGATAATATACTATATTGCATATACTCGTCCGCAAACATGGTTGATTTTAGTGAGAATGATGTTTTATTCTCGGTTCTGCCACTTAATCATACCTATGAGCTCTCCTGCGGTGTCCTTACTCCGATTTTTATAGGTGCTACCGTCTGCTTTAATAACAGCTTAAAATACTTCCTTAAAAATATAAAAATATTTAAACCGACCGGAATGACCGTTGTTCCTCTGTTTATAACGACTATTTACAAGAAGATTATGGAGGAAGTCAAAAAGAAGGGCAGGGAGCGTCTTTTCAAAGGTGCAGTTACCGTAACAAAGAACCTGCGTAAAGTAGGCATCGATTTTAGAAGCCTTGCCTTTAGTGAGGTGCAAAAGTCGCTGGGCGGAAATTTAAAAAAGATTATCTCCGGCGGTGCCGCTTTGGAATCCTCTCTTGAGGAGAGGTTTGAGGAGTTCGGAATACAGATTTCCGAGGGATATGGTATAACAGAGTGTTCGCCTCTCGTTTCCGTTAATCCCTATACCCATTACAAGCCCGGCTCGGTGGGAATACCGATAAGAGGCTGTCATGTTAAGATTATCGTAGAGGATGAGTTCTGTAACGAATCCGATGCATTACCCGGTGAAATCGGCGAGATTTGTATTAAAGGGCCGCAGGTTATGCTCGGTTATTACAAGAATCCGGATGCCACCGCAGACGCTTTCAACAAAGAGGGCTTCTTTAAGAGCGGTGATTACGGTTATATGGATGAGGACGGTTATATTTACATTACCGGCAGAAAGAAGAATATAATAATTTTACAGAACGGAAAGAACGTTTATCCTGAGGAGATAGAGGAATATCTCTACAAGCTTGATATCATCAGCGAATGTGTGGTTGTGGGTAAGGAGCTTGAGAGCGGTGAAATTATGCTCACGGCGATTATTTATCCCGATTACAGTAAGTTCGAGGGACTTGACGAGTCCGCTATAATAGAGATTATGAAAGCGGAGGTTCTAAAGATTAACAAACAACTTCCGATTTTCAAGCAGATAAGAAATATCGAGCTTAAGAAAAACGAGTTTGAGAAGACCACCACAAAAAAAATAATCCGACATAAAATATAAAACAATAAGAGGTAACCGTTATGTTTGAAAAACTGAAAAATCTACTTGTTGAGGAGATGAGCATCAACCCTAAGGATATTACATCCGAGGCGGAATTGATTAATGACTTAGGGTTTAATTCACTTGAACTTGCCGATTTGGTCGTTTTGTGCGAGGACAGATTCGATGTGGTATTCGAGGAAAGCGACTTGCCCGGACTTGTGACGATTGGTGATGTGGTAAATTATCTTGAAAACTATGATCAGGAATAATCTGTAATGTAAATAAACAGCCTGCATTTTAATGATGCGGGTTTTTGTTTGCTCATTTTTTCCTTAATTTACCGGTCGCTCGGTCACATATAATATATATCTGTATTATAGAATGAAATAAGACATATCTTTAGGAGAACCATATATGAAAAAACCTGAAAAAACTCTTGTATTATTACCGGAAAAATGTCCCCGAAACCATTCATGCTCAGCTGTAAAGGCTTGTCCCGCCGGAGCACTGACACAGATCGAACATTTACCGCCCGTCGTGGATGTCAGTAAATGCACAAAATGCGGTAAGTGTACCCGTCGCTGTCCAAAGGGCGTTTTTGTTATAAAATAAAAAAGCATATAAAAAACGCCTGCTTCAGGCGCTTTTTATATAAATACTTTCTTTACAGCGGCACACATTTTTTTTTGAGTATTAGGTTTTTATAACGTGATTCCACATCAATCATTATACTGCTCCATGAAATTGGAATTGTTTTCTGGGCATTCAAGCCGACTTGATTTGCTTTAGGCAGGGACGAACTTATACATTCAGCGATGGATTTCGGAGTGTTATCGCATAAAAAACCATTGTAATCGTGGGTAATTCCCTCGGCAGCACACGAGTTTCTGAGCAGTAGCGAGGGCGTTCCTGCCGCTGCAGCTTCGCGGACTACCATAGGGGCATTATCGTACAAGGAAGGGAATATAAACAGATCTGCTTGTGCATACAGGCTCATAAGAAGCTCTCTGTCCGATATATGCCCGGTGAACAGACATCTGCTGCTTAAACCGAGATTATTTACAAACTCCTTTATCTCCTCCTCGTCCGATCCTTTGCCCGCAAACACCATTTTAAAATCGGATTCCGATGATGAATATATTTTTAAAGCCTCTATAATGTGCTTTATATTCTTTTTCCAATCCTGCTGACCTACGAACAAAAAAATCCTGTCGTTTCTTAGCCCGAACCGTTCTTTTGCGGCGTTTTCGCCTCCGGGGGCGGGATGCCAGGAATTTGTTCCGTTGGGCATGATCTGTATATCTTTTTTATATCCATATTCCCTCAGAACATCTGAAGTGGAATTATTGACTGCCCAGATCTCGTCACAGTCATTATAAAAATCTACGATATAACGGATACCGGTTTTTGCCAGCAGCTTGCTGTGAGTCTTACTGTAGAAATCGTCATAGTACTTTGTATGAAATGTGCTCACCAAAGGGACATTCTGTTTTTTTGCAATCCGCAAAGCCTCTCGTCCGGCGGAAAACGGGCTGTGCGCGTGTATTATATCAAAGCTGGTTTTCTTTATGCTTTTTCTGTAAGGTATATCTATTATAGGAACTCCCGCACGGTATATCCCATTTGCGAGTCTTATACTCATATAATGAAATGTGGGAAAATCATGCGTATCAGAGTAATTCGGGATTTTGGGTGAGATATAATAGCATCGGTGATTTAGCTTTGTCAGCTCCTCTGTGTAGCTCTTGACCACCATGCCCACACCGTCGGTTTCGGGAGGGTAAACATCACAAAATTGTCCTATATGCATGTCAACAGTCCTTTATGATTACTATGCAGAACTAATACCATAAAATATTCTGCTATGTTAATGATGTTTATCGGGATGAATAAAAACAAAGCTGCTTAAGTAAAACGAATTATATCGATGAATCAATTCGAATGCGTATAAGTTATCTTTACTCTTTGTTTTAAAAGACAAATTATCTCGTAATTAATAGTGCCTAAAATCCCGGCTAATACATCAATATCCTGAGTGTTTTCAAAAATTATCACTTCATCACCCGGGGCACATTTAATTCCACTGACATCTGCGACGCAGAGATCCATACAGATTTTTCCGAGAATTTTAGCTTTTTTTCCTCCTATTTTCACATATGCCTTTTCGCTGAGTGCACGGGAAAATCCATCAGCATAACCGATGGAAATAACAGCGCTTGTAATATCTCTGTTTGCTGTTAAGGTGCAGCCGTAACTTATGCTGTCACCTTTTTTCAGCTTTGAAACGGAGGCGATACGACTCTTTAGTGTCATGCAGGGAAGCAGGTTTTGATCCTTGATTTCAGGTGAGGGCAAAAGGCCATAAAGGATTATGCCCGCCCTGACCATATCAAGCCTCATCTCAGGAAATTTGAGTATAGCGGCGCTGTTGCAACAATGTCTGATACCCACATTGATATTTGCGGCTTTTATTTCATCGAGCAGGGCGCAAAAGACAGCGAACTGTTTTTCGGTAAAAAGAGGTGACGGGTTGTCCGAATCGGCGAAATGAGTAAAGATACCCTCGATTTTTATGTCTGGTAGCCCGGATATCGCGGCTATGTCCTTTTTTACCGAAGGGATATCCGACTCATTATGACAGTATATACCAAGCCTTGACATACCTGTGTCAACCTTGAGATGAATCCTCGCCCCGCCGCCTTCGGAGAGCCTGACACAGTATTCGCGAGAACCTGCAGTCTGAATCAGATTATGCTCGCGAATCGTCGGAGCACATTCGCTATCCGTTATCCCGAGTATAAGAATATCACTCTTTATACCATAATTCCTGAGTGCAATCGCCTCCTCAAGACAAGCGACAGCGAAAAAATCAACACCTGCTTTTTCAAGAGTTTTGCAAACCCTGAGCGCTCCGTGACCGTATGCATCCGCTTTGACAACTGCCATTACGCGACAGTTATCGCCCACAAGGGTTTTTATATATTTATAATTATGCTCAATATTGTCGAGGTTTATAACCGCCTCAACTCTGTTTTTCATCATGTCTGAATAGTACTTACGGACAGTATTCGGTATGAAAAAAGCTGCCCGTTTGCCTCCGCTATTATTTTTGTGATAATCTTTTGTTCAACATCATAATACACCAAAACGGTAACGCCGTCAATAGAGAACAGAAGTACATTCTGATCGTTTTTTATCTGTCTGCTGCATGTTTCGCTCATAGTAATCGCATTCAGGGCAAGACTGAGCGAGTCAACCGCCAAAACGCTGCAGCTGTCTAACTTCGATTCAATCCCATCATATTGCGCCAGATATCCGTCTTTGTTCTTTTTTACGGATAAAAGTCGCAGTGTTTCCGGCTCTGTAAATGTGAACAGCGTTTCTTCCTCATAAGCGTTTAGCTTGAAACGCACGGTTGTTTCCTGCTCGACCTCCGCGGATATACATACTGGGTACTTAAGCATATTTTTTACATCATTGAAATCCGTTTGGTTCGGGAAACAGGAGCAAAACAAAAATAAAAATATAAAAACCAGAGCTGAAACCGCAATTCTTTTCAAAAACCGCACCTCATTTTATAAGTTGCGTCAGCCCAAAAGAACTCCTATCTGCTCAGGCAGGTCACGCGGGAGCATTCCGTGTTCACCGTATCTTGGAATAAGGATATCCGCCGCCGCTCCGTGCAGATATACTCCAAGTACTGCCGCATCAGCACAAGAATAGCCCTGAGCACATAACGATGCGATGAGTCCGGCAAGTACATCTCCGCTTCCGCCCTTTGCAAGTCCGCTGTTACCGGTCGTATTGATAACAACGCTGCCGTCGAGCAGAGCGATGACGGTATTTTTCCCCTTTAGAACAAGAATACAGTTGTTTTCAACAGCAAACGAGGAGGCTACCCCGACTCGGTCGTATTCGACGTAAGCGACATCTTTGCCTATAAGACGGCTCATCTCACCCGGATGCGGTGTGAGTATCTTTTCGCAACGCATATTTTTTAATACATTTATATTCGCAGAAAGATAATTTATTCCGTCTGCATCAATGACAGTCTTTTTTTCAAATGAAGGCAGCAGCTCTTTCAATAAGGTATCGTTCTCCCTGCCCAGACCACAGCCGACAAGATAAGCAGCGCCATCCTGATCAAGAATTTCTTCCGGCTTTATGAACACAACCTCAAAAAGACTGTTTTTAAGAACCATCTGGGTATATTCATCCGCAGCGAGCTTCAGCAACCCCACACCGCTTCTGAGCGCAGCCATCGAAACAAGTGTACCAAAAGTACCCTTGTTTGAATAATCGGGACGCTTTTTTATCAGCGACATAATATGCTGTCCCGTATGAAAAACCGTGTTCGGCATTTTTACACTTCCTTTTTTAATAATAGTATTACTTACTGTTTTTATTTTATCATATCATTTTTTATTTTTCAACAGCAGCTGCTTATATCACCGATAATAGTACCCGCTTCATCCGTTGCTGGAAGAACAAAAATACCGTTCTCATAAATAGGCAGTATATAATTATATATATACTTATATCCGAACAAACCGAATACATCGCCCTCGCCGTCGGATATGAGAGTCCTTAAGCTGAACGCTTCGGGTACCGAACCGGTAAATGAATTCACGCTATTTCTGATATTTACAAATGAAATGCTGTTTCTTATGTAATGGAACGCCTCGGTCAACCCAGAGTAAATAAAATTCATATTAAGTCTGGATTCGTCAATCGGCCTTACAAACCCCACCTCAACTCCGTTTATTGTATATGCGCGAACGCTGCGTCTATGGGTTATTATTATTATGCTCTCACCGTCGCGTGTGTCGGGAGAAGCATCCATGATTTCGGCAGTATCCTCAGCATCCTCATCGTCGGAATCATCGATAATAAGATTCACGCTGCCGACCTCGTCAAAGCAACAGTTTAAAAAATAGACCCTTCTGTTGTCGTTTCCTGACAGGGCGAGATAACGGCAGTTAACAAAATCATAATGCAGCTTTCTGTAATTTCTTATACCTTCCTTTATTTCGAGCAGATTTCCGTGCTTGTCGAAGCAGAACAGGCAGTTTGTTATGCCATCGCAGGCAACTATTTTATCTTTACTTATCGTACAGGAAACAGCGGCAAGACGATTAGGCAGAACAAATGAAACGGGTATAAAATCAAACATAAGCAATCCTCTTCTCCAGCGGTTTGATTTTTCCGATTTATGAGCTTCACCGTAAACCGCATGGGAAAAGGTGAAGCGGTTATTTAGCAAAACATTAAATGCTTTATATTTCATTATATTTAAAGTATGTAAATAATGCCACAAATTACAAAATGCGGTTGATTTATTTTTCTGATCAGCTATAATATATCTAAGGAATATTCTTGTGTTATTACCGCATGGGATAAGAGCTGTTTTCACTTCTCACACATACAGTACGGAAAGGAATTGATTTGTTTTATGTACAAAAATCTTAAAGAAAATTATCCGCTTTATGAAGTAAGGCAGATTGACAGCCTGCGTGAGCTTGTTGATTCCGGAGCGCAGCTTTTCGGTGAAAAAGCGGCTTTTAAGTATAAGGACAAAGGTGAGGTTGTTTCCATATCGTATAATCAGTTCAAAGACGAGGTCGATTCCTTCGGTACTGCGTTGTATGATATGGGACTCGACGGCAAGCACATCGCTATTATCGGGGATAACAGTTATAGCTGGGTGTTATCATATCTCACCGTATTGAATTCTTCGGGCGTTGTTGTTCCGATTGACAAAGAGCTATCTTCCGAGGATATTCTTTATATATTGACATCGGGTGATTGCGATGTGCTGATATATGGGAGCGGTAACACCGAAAAAAAGATACTCGAAATTAAGGAAAACCTAAAAAACATAACACATTTTATAAGTATGGCAGAGCTGCCGTCCTATGATGAAAAGCATTATTATATGGGCGATCTCGTCAAGAAGGGGAGTCAGCTGCTTAAGAACGGCGACAAGCGTTATATTTCCATTGTACCTGACAACAATGTGATGAAAGAGCTTTTATTTACCTCCGGCACAACGGGAAAGAGCAAAGGGGTAATGCTAAATGCGGAATCATTATTGTTTAATATAATAAACTCACAGAAGCTCATGCAGATTACGGATACCTGCCTGTCTATACTCCCTTATCATCATTCGTATGAATCGACCACCGGAGTTTTGACGATGATGCATCACGGTATGACGATTTGTATAAATGAGAGCCTTCGTGCACTACTACCGAACCTGAAGTTATATAAACCTACCGAAATCCAGGTAGTACCGCTGTTTATCGAAAAATTATACAGAGGCATTTGGGATAAGGCTGAGGAGACCGGCAAGGCAAAGATGCTTACCAAGCTGATTAAATTCAGCAATGCAATGCTCGGAATGGGAATAGATCTACGGAAGCAACTTTTTAAGAGTGTAACCTCTATTTTCGGAGGACGGTTAAAGACAATTATTTGTGGAGGAGCTCCTCTCAAGCCCCAGATGACGGAGTTTTTCGATAGCATCGGCATAACCCTCATCAATGGCTATGGTATTACCGAGTGCGGTCCGTTGATTTCCATAAACCGCCCAAATTATCATAATTATGAAGCGGTCGGTGTTTTAATGCCCGGTATGAAAATTATGATTGATAGACCAAATGAGGACGGCGAGGGTGAGATTTGCGTAAAAGGGCCGAACATTATGCTCGGATATTACAAAAACGAGGAAGCAACCGCTGAGGTTTTCACCGATGGTTGGTTCCATACAGGGGATGTGGGCAGAATTGATGAGAATGGCTTTATCTTCCTGACAGGGCGAAAAAAGAATATTATAATACTAAAAAACGGTAAGAATATTTACCCTGAGGAGATTGAGGAAAAGCTCTCGGTTATGAGCGAGATTATCGGCGAGGTAATCGTCAAGGCAGTCAAGGACGATGAGGATAATGAGAGAATGCTCGGCGTCGAGATTTTCCCCGATTATGAGCGTGCAAAACAGCTCGGTGTGGAGGATGTTGAAGCAGAGGTAAGAAAGGTAATTTCTGCATACAACGAGAGGGAAGCCGGGTATAAGATGATAAAAAGGATAATCTTCAGAACCGAGGAATTTGAAAAAACAACGACAAAGAAAATTAAGCGTAAGTACAGCTGATAAAACCACGATGGAGGAAACAACAGATGCTGCTAAAAAGAATCGGCGTTTTTTTGCTGACAATATGCTTTTTTATTATCGAAAGCAGCATGATTCCGGTTTATGCCGCGAACCCTGAGGCTGTAAATCTTGTACGGGGACTCCCCTATAAAATTGATACGGGTGAGCCCATGACGCACTCATATCTTCACTACGAGCCGGATAAATATAATATAGACAACGGACAGCTCACCGACGGGGTGACTGCGATGACAGATTACAGCAGTTCGGCTTGGTATTGCGCGATGCGGGGAGTGTCACGCATTGTTACCTTCGATTTCGGAGAATTGATGTCGGTAAGTGGCTTTTCAGCGGGATTTTTACACATAAAAAATATGGCGATCTACGCTCCGCGTTATGTGAACGTGATGTTATCCGAGGACGGTGAGAATTATCAAACTGTGTGCAGAACCTCACCTGATTTCGATATTACCGATGTAACGACCCGAAGGGCGGATATTGCTGAGGATTTTAAAAATTGTTACTGGGCAAGATACGCCAAAGTGGAGTATTGCTGCGATATTTTCGCTTATTGTGACGAGATACGTATTTTCGGGACACAGACAAAGACCGGCAGCGAGAGACGAATAAAGCCTGACGAAAAAACAAACAATCCGGGTTACCTTATGGATATCGCCGGAGTAAAGAACATAATAAAGATTTATAACGGCTATTATGAAGAGCAGTCTGTTGCCGATAACACAGCCGAGGAATTGCTGCCATATATCGCATATGTGCAGAGCGATGGCAGTTATACCGATACTATGTTCGATTCGGTAGCTTTTGTTCCCTGCCATACCGATTATCCATCGGGTGGAAGACTCGTAAAGACTAATGGTAAAAACGGCGCTGTTATGAGCGACTGGCTCTTATATTTGGAAAACACCTTTAAGCAGGGCATAAACTGCGATGCTTTGAATACAGTTGTCGGTGAGGTTTACTCCCGGATTGGGAAAAAAGGTAGATTAACCGTTTTCTTTACCCTACCGTACCCTACAGTTATCAGCGGTGCGTTCGGAGATATAGACGGCGACGGGATAGACGAGAAATGCACTACTCTGGAGGAGCGTACGGACATACTCAAATGGTTTATAAACCTCACTTATTCAACCTTTAAAAAGGCGGGTTATGAAAATCTGAACTTCGGCGGTTTTTACTGGTACCGCGAATCGATCGATTATTATGAAACTGATCATGAACAGGAGCTTATAAACCGAACATCCACATATTTGACTTCGCGTAAATTTAAGTTTATATACGATCCTTTTTATCTCTCGACAGGATTTGACCATTGGAAGGAGCTGGGCTTTGATGCTGCTGTTATGCAGCCCAACCTTGTTTTCCGTGATTACTTTGAGCCGGAAATGCTCGGGGAGTTTGCAGTAACGATAAATAAACACAATCTCGGCATCGAAATAGAAACGGGTGAGCCCGGTTCCTTTGTCTCCGATAAGTATAAGGAATACGGCCTGACTTATGAGCGTTATCTGTATTACGGCTTGCAAACGGGATATATGAGCTCGCTGCACACTTTTTATCAGGGTGCGGGACCGGGTACAATATATAATTTCTGCAAAGCGGAGATCTATACGGAGAAAGGCAACTACCTGCGTTCGCTGTATGACAAAACATACAGGTTTATAAAGGAAACTTATACAGCAAACACTCCCGCTGTGGAAATACCTGATTTTACGACCACATCGGGTCAGAAAAATGCTCGTATCGCAATGAAGATTACCGATTCTGATACACTTTTGGGGGATATATCAGTAATCTTTACAAAGGAGCCGGAACACGGAACAGTAACGGCGCTGCCCAACAAAAAAAGCATCGTTTTCACCGCCCAACAGAATTATTCGGGAATCGATACCTTTGAGGTTGTTGTATATGACAACTTTACTTACAGCGAACCTCTGACAGTAACAGTAACAATAGTCGACACTACAGAGTCGTCAAACGGAGATAGTACAGTGACGGATAACGAAAGCTCGATAGCTACCCGTACCGGTGGAAACGGCAGAGTATGGATAATACTGGCCGCCGCAGGGCTTATTATGATCGGAGGCACAGTTACAGTACTTTATTTCAGGAAAAAAGCAAATAAGAGCATATAGAATTTAATACAATATAAAAGAGCGTACAGATGGTTAACTGCACCCGGAAAGAAAAACATGTGATATATTAAACACATGAGGAACGATTGGGGTGCAGCTCACGGAAGAAGGTACTCTCTTTTGCTCTGTACGGATTTACTGATAATTTGCGGTGCAGTTTACAAAACCACTGTCGTGGTTCAATTCCCTTATATTTGCGGAAGTTATCTCAATCCTGAATTCCGTAATCTTTTCGGTTCTGTTCCATACCGTCAATGTAAAGTCGACAGGCATATCGCTTAATGTGTTGTTTTTCGACTTATAATCAACGTTCCCCGTGCCGGAAAAGGTCATTCTGTCTGAGTAGCAAGGTTCTTCAACCTTTATATAATGAGCGTAGGAAATAAACCGGAAGAGTGCATCTTCGTTTTTTACAGTATATTGCATAGAACGCCTGGTAACATCGCAGAGGGGTATAAAAACCGAAAGAGATGCATTCCGGTTATGGAATATATTGGATATGTTCTTTATCAAGCCTTCAAATCTGCCGTATATACTTGAACATTCGTCATTTGTTTCCTGAGAGACAACAGGCTCCTTTGGAAAAGTTCGTTTCACCATAAGAACCAGTTCTCTTGCCTTTTCGAGCATTAGCTGCAAAACAGTCTGCAGCTCCATGATATGTCTTATCATACTGTCAACGCTCTCGTTTATGTTTAATATGTCCTTTACCGCCGATTCCTTATATCTTGTATCGTCCAAAACATGCAAGATTCCATAATTCTGAATCTCTATCAGTTTATCAAGGCTTGCTACCTGTTTTTCAATCGCTTTTATCAGCAGCTTTACAGCATCCTCCGTAGTAATATCGATATATGGCGTAAAATCCGGAATTATCGGGGAAGACAAGATTTCACCTCGTTTATTTAAATTAGACGTATTTATGTCTTAATATCCATTATATTTAAAAAAATCCAGTATGTCACAAAGCGCTTTACGTTTTAACCAACCTGAACAGGTTTACATAATATGTATTGTATTGAATAAGAAAAAGGAGGTATCAGCTTGTCACACCCAAACATTCCCGATATTACTCCCGATATTGATCTGGATAGAAAGGATGTTGTAAATCTTTTACTTGCATCGATTGCTTTAGAAGAGTTGGGTCTGGCTCATATAATTAATGCCGAGGCTGAAAATATTCAATATGCTCTCGGTACTCTTGATCCTTGTAAACCATCCGGTCATATTACAATAGATCAGCTTTTGAAAATAAACCGTTCTGTGGAGCTGGCACTGAGAAACGTTATAAAAAAAGAGATGCTCCTTCAATTTAAACTGGAGGATGTCATAGAGCTCTCTAAAATGCACTATCCGCCGTATTCGCATGAGGATTGCTGTTGTAAGCTATAACACGCAATAAAAAAATAAGCGGTCCCGTCTTTTACTAAAGCCGGATCGCTTATTTTCTTATTCCTATCTCAGTTAAAAATCCGCTCAATATGTACCGGCTCCATGTGGCAAAGGCAACCTGCCGTTTCCTCTTTCGGACCGCGCGGGTCGCCCGGGTACATCAGCTTTACATTATTGGGAAGATAAAACGGATCATCGAGACGGCTTATCTGCGTGTGTGTTCTTTTATGATTTTTGTGTTCCTCGTTGCCGCAGTCACAAATCCACTTTTTTCCGTTATAACCCTCACGACGGAACTGCTCAAGCTTATCCTTTTCGGCTCGTCCGTGCTCGGTTGCAATAAGTCTGTATTTCTCCAAGTTTTCTTTAAACTCCGAATAAAGAGGAAGATCGTACTCTTTTGAACTGATTTCGACCATGTAATATATATATTCCTCTATAAGCATTAGATCCTGATTATCGGATTGAGAGAGCACATAACCGCCCGGCGCTTTTGAAAGAATCAAACAGATTTCTTCTCTGAACGATTGTGGTTTAACTGCGTATTTTTGAGGGTTGTTGCGTCCGTTTTCAATGATATCGCTTATTTTTCTATCAATTTCATTTATTGAAAGAATCCTTTTACCGAAAAGCTTCATATTACACATGTCCTTTCATTAAATTGATCTATTGTATATTATAACAAAGTGTCATATACAATTCAAGCATTTATTCGGAGATTATTACAATATTGTTTATATTGTAATAATGAGGAGGATAGTATATAATTATATAAAATAATAAATAAATGAAACTATTTGACTGTTTTTTTGCACTATTAAGTTATTACAATGTTTATAAACAGGGGCTGTCATTATGGAAGAAATTACAGAGAAAAACTCGAAGGTCAACGAGGAAATCGTTTTTGAAAAGGTGGATTTGGTACGACTTGAAAAATCCGCCGCCGCAACGAAAAAGAAAAAGAGCGTCGTGCTTAAAGTTATCAGGCGGGTTTTGATTACTCTGCTTGTGTTGATAGTGTTTTCTGTATACTCAGTTTACACTCTCTGCGATGCCATCGTAAACGGTCCCAGCCAATCTGCGCGAGACAAAGCGGTTCTTTCGGCAATGCAGGCAAGCGCTACCAAATGGGTCCCCGGACTTTTTCTTCCGGACGAGGAAGTTGATAGAATCGTCTCAGCGAGCGAAATTTTGAACATTGACGAGATTAATCTCGACGATTATAAAAAGCAGACAGAAAAGCAAAAAAAAGACGAGTTGGAAACGACAGACGAATGGGCAGATTATCCGGACGGAATAAAATATCAAACCGTTATCGGAGCTACATATAGAGCGTATATCTTGCTTATAAAAGATCCGTCGAAGGTTTATGTAGCGACTTCGAGCAACTTTGTCAACGCCACCGCAGGTATAAGACTTTTTAATGCGGTTGAACGCGAAAACGCTCTTGCTGCTATAAACGGAGGCGAGTTTAATGACACAAACGGGAAGGGAACAGGTGCGACGCCGGTAGGGCTTACTTACTCGCAGGGAAAAATGGTTTGGAATGACGGCTGCAGAAGAACATTCATCGGAATGGATAAAGATAACAAGCTAATAGTCACCTCATCAATGACCGAAGAGGAGGCGAACCGGCTTGGAATACGCGATGCGGTCTGCTTCCAGAGCGGTAATGTGCTGATAGATATAAAAGACGATGAGGTTCGTTTTCATTACAGCGACAACAACACCGGCACCGCTCAGAGAACAGCTATCGGGCAACGTGCTGACGGAACAGTCATTTTTATCGTCACTGATGGAAGAACAGGGAGCAGCATAGGAGCTACACGTAATGATGTAATCGATATGATGGTTTCCTGCGGTGCGGTTACTGCGGGGATGCTTGATGGAGGATCTTCTGCGATGATGTATTACAGGGATTACATAACCAAGTATAATATCGACACAAGCACGCTTGACGAGTATCAGAAGCAGGGTATGGTTAACAAATACAAGGCGTTTACAAACCCGCGCAGAATCCCTACATATTGGATGGTGAGAGGGAATTGAATAATACTGATATAATGAAAACAAAAATGAATGTAAAAAAATTCAGATTTCCGTACTTTTACGCTATTATCGTATTATTCGTTATTGCCGGATTAGTAGCGCTCAATATAGTAAAAGAAAAGTTTATAGATTATCTTAAAGACTACGAGGATACCCAGCCAAAATACGTGGCTGAGGAGATTTTCAGGTATTATTACGATGAGCGTGACTTTTCAAGACTGATAAGTATTTCCGAAAACAGCATATCGCCCGCCGAGACAACCATTGACCTTGTAAGATTTTTTAATGAACTGACCAATGGTAAGGAGATTACATACCACCGCGCGCGGAGCAAATCCGGAGATGATACACTGTGTTTTACAGTAAAGGCGGACGGCAAAAAATTCTCCTCGTTCACAATAAAACAGAGCGGAAAGCTCTCCAAGTATGAGTTTCCCGAATATGAGTTGGATACAGTAGAGAATATAAATCCTCCGCGCCTGAGCGTTACGGTTAGCGCTCCTGATGATGCTGCGGTTTATATTAATGATTATACTCTTAATTCCACGCATTGTATAAAGTCGGAGATTAAGACTGCAAGCTGCGATTTTATGCCTGAAGGGGTTAAGGGTATCACCTACAGTACATATAAAATCGACGGATTAATGTATAAACCGGAAATCTACGTCAGAAACGAAAACGGCGAGAGCACGATTACTTATGATGAAGAAAATGACATATATACTGCGGCGATAATATACAGCGAGAAACTAAAATCGGAACAATCTGATTATGTAGTCGAGGCTGCAAAGCGTTGTGCCGAATACATGGAATTTGACGGCAAATTTTCCGACGCTGCGAAATATTTTTTAAAGGGTACACGCCTTTACGAGAGTCTGAGAACCTCCCAGACGCAATTTGCCATCATCCATTCGGATTACAGGTTCGATGATGTGAGAGCAAGCGAATTTTACCAATATGATGAAAATACATTTTCCTGCAGGGTTCAGTTTACTCACGTGCTGATAAAACGCGGGAAAGAGGATTTTAAAGATTATATCGATGTAACCTATTTTCTTAAGAAAGTAGACGGAAAATACCTTATATATGACTCGTTTAATAGATGACCGATGTATGACACAATAATTTTTTTCGTATATAAAAAAGCAAAATTCACATAGGATGGATTGATTATCGGTAAAATATATGGTAGAATATACCGACAGATAATCAGATAAAGTAATACTATATACGAATGAATTTATTGAGGTTATAATGAAAATAAGCGATATTGACAGAAATTTCAGTTTAGATTCGGAAATAGGTCAAAAGAATGGTTCTTTGGTGTTTATGAACTGCAGGGAGGAGCCTTTCCTGCTTACAGGGCTTGCTGAGGACAGCGGCGGGAGGTTTTTAAGGCTACCCGAGCGTGTTATAAAAAATACCCGACCCGAGCTTGCATGGTTGGCGGGGCATACCTCCGGCGTTAGGCTCCGCTTTAGAACAAACAGTCCGTATATCGCACTTAATGCGACCGTTCCGTCGGTTGACCTTATGTGCCATATGCCGTTGACGGGCTCATCTGGCTTTGACGTTTACGCCGGAAGGAGCTTTGAGATGTTCCTTGCGCCGGCAACAATTTCCACATTGAACTTTGAGAAGCTCGGATATTTCAATTCACCCGCCGACAGCGAGGGGTTTAGGGATATTACAGTCAACTTTCCGTTATACAACCGTGTTGAAAGACTCGCGGTGGGACTTGATAAAAACAGTATATTACTGCCACCGAAGAAAACAAAATACGGCAAGGTTGTTTTTTACGGCTCGTCGATAACACAGGGAGGTGTCGCCTCAAGACCGGGTAACAATTACGCGAACATTCTTGCAAAAAACCTTGATTTTGAGCTGATTAATCTGGGCTTTTCGGGTAATGCGTTCGGTGATAGCGATATTGTTGATTATATCGCATCGATTCCCATGGCAGCTTTTGTAATGGATTATGATTTTAACGCCCGTTCCCTTGAGGAATTAAAAAGCACTCATGAACCCATGTATAGGAAAATTCGGTTAAAGCAGCCGGATGTACCCATAATAATGATGACAAACCCCGTCCCCGATTTGTATAAAAACAATGCGAACTCGGAAGAACGGTATCTGCTTTTAAGGGATAATTACGAAAAAGCCGTTGCCTCGGGGGATAAAAACCTGCGTTTCATTGACGGAAAAACACTCCTCGGATTAACCGAGCGTGACACCTGCACGGTGGATAATCTACATCCGAACGATCTTGGCTTTTTTAGAATGGCGGAGACGGTTTATCCGGTTCTTAAAGAGGTTCTTGAGAAGGGTTTACACATTTAAGTTTTACAACATATCGTCAGCAGAATAAAAAACACCGCTGTTCTATTAATAAAGAGCATAGCGGTGTTTTATATTTACATCAGATTTATATTGTCGCCGTAAAGCCGTATGTTACTGAGGTTCATGTTTTTGACCTCTCCCTTAACGGTCAAAAAGGGTGCTTTTCCGATGCTGTTCTCATACGAGCAGTCTGTAATTGTGAGATTCTCAATAACCGTATCGCTGTCGACGAAAACCGTTTCTATATCCGTTTCAGTCTCCCTGCGGTGAAGGTCTCTTATTGTAAGATTTTTAATATCAAGCTCTTTTTCGATATAAATAAAAGGGTAAACATAGCTCTTATCGGTATAAAAATCCGGGTATCTGAAGTGCTTTCTTCCGTATACGTTGGAAATGGTTATCTGGTCGTATTTTCCCCTGAGGGATTTATTCCCTATATTGTAATATTTGGTTATTCCTATACAATACTGATAAAAACTACCGAAAATGTTGTTTATTGAAATCCTGCTGATAGTGCTCTTTACAGCAAGCATACGGATCGCACTATGAGAACCCTCGGCGTAAATACCGTCGACGGAAATATCCGAAATATCACCGTAATAAAAGTCGTCGGCATTTATAGCCAAAAGGTCGTCAAAGGTTTTTCCCTTGAGGTTTGTCACTCTGCCGTACCTGCATCCACTCTCTAAATGAACGCCATCCATCGTGGCAAGGACCGGGTTTCCCTGGTTGTAGTCGAAAGTTATATTATCGACGGTAAACTGATACGCTTTGGCAATCTGTATGCCGAAAGTAACAGGGTCTTTTACGACAAGGTTTTTTATAGTCAGATTGGTGACATCAAAAAAGCGCATTGCTACACCGAGATATCTGTCATCCATATCATTATGCTTTACCTCTCCGAAGCTGTGTGTCCAAAGGGGGTTGGGATTTTGCTCCATGTTGTTCATATCCCAGATGCCGCCTTCGAGAACTACATTTTTACAATGCTCACAGAATACCATCATACAGCTGCTCTTTGCTGCAAGCCTCACCGCGGCAAAGTTCTCAAGCCTCAGGGTCTGATTAGACCTCAGCTTTAGAGGTTTTGAAATCAAATAAAAACTCTGCGGTACCGGCAGATTGACAGCGTTTTGGTTGTCAAGCAACTCCTGTATCGCACTCGTATCGTCATGTATTCCGTCACCGAAAATTTGCATACCCTTTTTCCTCCTTGTTTTTTTGTTAATGCTGATTCAGATTTATTCTTATCCCCTGATGAATCTGTCCGCTGTTTTCAGTTTTGCATTTGGGTTAAGGGAATATTCTTTTTCCATAATTTTATTATAAGCGAGTTCGGGACTTACGCTTTTTAAATCATGTCCACGTGCTTGCCAGAAATCCTCAACGGTAGTGAAGACTGTGCTGTTCCAGCCGTATGCCTCACCGCGCCTGTTTATCCTGCGTGACCTGCCGCAAATAGTTATATACATTTTCATCTGAAGATCGATGACAGCCTGCTCGAACTTTGAGCTTTCCTCTCCGGAAAAACCGCAAAGCTGCTTTACTTCATGAAAAGCCGTTTCGCCATTTTCGAGAATAACCTCATAAATACGTTTTTCGTTGCGGTTTATCATACCGTCTGCATACGCTTCCTCAAAGCTGTAACCTCTTCTGCGGACAGCATAAAAATACTCATACCAGTCTTTTGTAATAAAACCGCTAGCGCGGAAAAATACCTTGGAATATGCAATGTCTTTTCGTTCCTCAAGTACACGCATACGCCATTCCCACGGGTCGGTCTCTGGGTTGCCGGTATGCCACTTTACAGGCGAGTCAATGTTATCCTGCTGTTCCCATCCATATGGGATAACCGAATATATACCTTTTGCGTTGCCGCCGCCCATAGAGAACCCGCAATCAGAAAGAGCGTCGCAAAAATCCGAGAAGCTATGTATTTTCATTGTTTTAGTACCGCCCTTTCTGTAAACCAAAAAACCGCCTGTATCATCAGGCAGTTTTCTTTTTCAACCGTATATTTTGCCCTCTATGTAATTTACAAATCCGGCAGGAAGAATTTTCTGCAGAACTGCAAAAAGCCTGTATGAAAATCCCACGGCATAAATCACCCTCGGGCGCTTTTTAGTTGCCGCTTTGAATATGCGCCGTGCTACCTTTTCCGGGGACATCCCGTTCTGCTCGTCTTGCTCCATTCTGTTAATCGCTCTCTGCTCATGCGCACGGTAATTCTCGTTGTCTGATACGCTTTTTTTTCTGTTTGATGTAAAGCCTGTTTTTACGTCGCCCGGCATAACTGCTGATACCTTGATACCAAAAGGCCTGACCTCGTTGGCGAGAGAAAGAACAAAAGCATTTATCGCGCTTTTTGTGCAGGAGTAAAAGGACTGGTAGGGGACCGGCAGCACCGCTGCGATAGAACTGACGCAAACGATATGACCATATCCCTGCGCTCTCATATAAGGCAGTGCATATTTTATGCATAAAAATGTGCCGAAGAAGTTGACATCAAAGATACTCTTTGCATCCGAAAGATCAGTAAGCTCCACAGGACCGGATATACCAAATCCCGCGTTATTTACCAGAACATCGATTCTACCCTCGGAGGTGATTACCGCTTCTACTGCGTCTTTTACTGATTGTGCATTAGAAACATCGGTGGGGATATGCAGGATTCTGTTATCCTCCGGCTTTGCCCTGCTCAATGAATAAACGACATATCCGTTATTGTAGAACATAGCTGCAGCGGAAAGTCCGATCCCGCTGCTCGCACCTGAAATTACTGCAATCTTTTTCATTATTGTATGACAGCAGTGTTGCCCAAAAGATTGTTCCTTGCAAGAACCTCGGCAATAATTGATGCAGCCTCGTTTATAATGTCTTTTGTATGTGATGCCATGCAGCTTACACGCAGCATACAATCGTTCTCAGGCGTAGCGGGAGGTAATACGGGGTTTACATATACACCGGCATCGTAGAGCTGTTTATTGACGGACAAAGTTGTGATGATATCTTTCGTATATATAGGTATAATGGGTGTGTTGGATTTACATATCTTGACGCTGCGTGATTCGAGAGAAGCGCGAAGATGATTGGCAATTTCCGATAACTGCTCAACAATTTCAGGATGCTTTTTTAAATACCGCAGAGCCGTAAGAGCTGTGGCACAGCTTGCCGGAGTTATTGAAGCTGAAAAAATAAACGGGCGAGAGGTATGCTTTACATAATCTATAACATATTCGTCTGCAGCCATATAGCCGCCGAGGCTTGCCAGGGATTTTGAAAAGGTGCCCATATATATATCGACCTCTTTCTCAAGTCCGAAGTGGCTTGCTGTCCCTCTGCCGCCTTTACCTATGACGCCTAAGGCGTGAGCGTCGTCAACCATGACGCGCGCACCGTATTTTTTTGCGAGTGCAACAATTTCAGGCAGTTTACATAAATCACCGCGCATGCTGAATACGCCATCGGTGACAATCAGCTTACCTGCTTTTTCAGGTGAGTTTTTTAGCTTGTTTTCAAGGTCCTCAATATCGCTGTGGTTATAGAGTATACGCTTGCCGTAACTGAGTTTGCAACCATCATAAATGCTTGCGTGGTTTTCCCTGTCGCAATAAACATAATCCCCTAAGCCCACTATCGAGCTGATGATACCGAGGTTGGTTTGGAAACCGGTTGAAAAGGTCATAACCGCCTCTTTGTAAAAAAAGTCGGCAAGCTCTTTCTCAAGCTCAAGGTGCAGTTTAAGAGTTCCGTTAAGAAAGCGTGATCCTGAGCAGCCGGAGCCGTATTTTTCAAACGCTTTTATTCCCGCTTCAATAATCTCCGGGTTTGTTGTAAGTCCAAGATAGTTGTTTGAACCGAGCATAATCCGGCGTTTGCCCTCCATAACAACCTCTATGTCCTGCATGCTCTCAAGCGCATGAAAATAGGGGTATATTCCGGCAGCACGGGCTTCTGCTGCGGAGGTAAAGGCATTACATTTACTAAAAATATCCACTTTTACATCTCCTAAATATATAAAATACCGCTTCATATTATCTGAATCAGTATTTTAATTCAATTAATTCTGTCGTACCCGGAAGTATTATATTGATAAAACCGTACACAAAGTTCGGTACGGTTTTGTATCTTACTTTTTCAGTTCGCGTTCCAGCCAAATTGTACCGATTTCAAAAGCATCATAGAAATTACGTTTCTCACACTGCTTAATGATTTTTTCGTTGAAGCTGATATCATTGTCAGTGTTCTGAATCTGCACAAGCACTTTGGTTGCTACGTCAATATTGCCTATGTTTTTGCTCTCAACAATGTTCATATAGAGTATATATTTATCGTCGGGAAAACCGTAAAACACGAACTGCCCCTGCCGTACAAGGGGCTTGCCCTTCATTTCGCTCAAATAATCAAATCCTTTCCGTGAGTGCGCATAAATGAGTTTCCGATTCTGTCCGCAATCAAAGGGTAAGGAAGTTTTCTACAAGAACACGCAAAAGCTCGTCCCGATCAATTTTACTTATAACTGCTCTTGCATTGTTATAATTCGTGATATATGTCGGGTCCTCGGAAAGTATATAACCCACAATCTGATTTATGGGATTATAGCCCTTCTCTTTAAGTGAGTTGTAAACGCTTTGTAATGTTTCCTGTATAATCAGCTGGTTCTGATCCTTAATTGGGAACATAATCGTCTTTTGTTTGTTATCCTGCATTCCAAACCCTCCTTGCTTACAATCGTTTTATTAATTATACTATATAAAAAACGTTTTTGCAATAGTCATTTTTTAAATATGACTTAAGATAAGATTAAAGAAAAAGAATTATTTATGTTAGTAACCTTATACTCGTAAGGTTATACCCATCTCGCTATCGAGCTTTTTGAGAATTTTCTTAACAGCGGTATCTACCTCTTCCTCTGTCATGGTCCTGTCCATGAGCCGGAAAGTCAGTCTGACAGCTACGCTCTTTTTATTCTCATCAACTCCCTTACCCCTGTAAACATCAAAAACAACAGCGCTAATTAGCGACTTGCCGGAATAACTCATAATGTTTTTGCATAGAGTTCCCGCCTCGACAGCTTCGTCCGTAATAAGTGCGAGATCACGCTCAACCGAGGGATACTGGGGGAGGGGTTTATATTGTATGTCCGCCTCATGCTCTTCATATATTGCGGGTATCGACAGAACCGCTGCATAAACAACCGTGCCTATGTCAAAATTATCGGCAACCTGAGGATGGATTTGACCGACTTTTGCGATAAACCTGCCATTTACAAAGTATTCGGCACACCTGCCCGGATGGAAAGCAGGATCGTCGCTGACGGATTTGATCTCATAGTTTTTGACTCTGAGAGCGTCAAAAACACCCTCTACATAACCTTTTGCGTCGTAAAAATCACCCGAACCGTAAAAAGCGAATACAAGGTTTTTTTCCTCCAACGACATATCCCTGCATTTCTTATACACCGTAGCGTTCTCAAAAAGTCTGCATGAGGGTATACGGTGATTGAAGTTGCGGGAGACCGACTCAAGCATAGAGGGAAGTGCCGTGGTACGCATAACTGAGGTATCCTCTCCGAGGGGGTTTATCAGTTTAATGCTGTCCCTTAGTTCGCTGTCTGACGGCAGACGTATTTTATCATAGAGTTTGGGAGATATAAAAGAGAAGGTATAAATCTCCAAAAAACCAAGCGAAACCATTACATGGCTTGCCTGAATCCGGAACTTCTGTGCCTGATTAAGTCCACCCTCGGCAATATCGGCGGTAAAGTTGTTCTCAGGAATTTTATCATAACCGTAAAGACGGGCAACCTCCTCGGCAATATCAGCAGTATTAACAATATCTCCTCTAAAAGGCGGAACGACCAAGTTCCTGTTGCTGTCTGTTTTTAACCCGAGGGGCAGAAGCAGCAGAGCCATTTCCTCGAAGCTGATATCCGTTCCAAGAAGGCGGTTTACCCGCTTGTAATCAAAGTTGAGAGTTCTCTCACCGATATCCGTACCGACGATGTCAATTATACCGTCTACAACCTCACCTACACCAATTGAAACGGCAAGTTCGACAGCTCTGTTTACAGCATCAAGAGTGTTGCAGGCAGGTAACCCTTTTTCAAACCTTGCGCTTGACTCGGTGCGTATACCGAGAGCTCTTGAGGTATGCCTGATATTTTCGCGGTTGAAGTTTGCGGATTCAAAAACAACGGTCGCTGTGTTGTCCTTGATTCCGCTGTTCAAACCGCCTATAATTCCTGCAAGGGCAACGGCATTTTCACCATCGGCAATACACAGCATATCGGAACTGAGATTCCTCACTGCATTATCGAGTGTAATTATGCTCTCGCCCTCTCTTGCGTTGCGTACGATTATGCTTTTACTTGCTAAATAGTTGTAATCGAATGCGTGCATAGGCTGACCGTACTCTATCATAACATAATTTGTAATATCGACGATATTGTTGATTGGACGAACACCCGCCGAGCGGAGCTTTGAGCGCAACCATAACGGTGAGGGAGCAATTTTTACGTTCTTTAACATCCTCGCTGTATATCTCGGACATAAAACAGTATTCTTAACTTCAACCTTAAGGTGCTTTTCGATATTATCGCCGTCTTCCGTTCTCTTGACGACAGGTTCTTTTATATTCAGAGGAACGCCGAGCGCGGCAGCGCTCTCCCTTGCTATGCCGAGGTAGGACTGACAATCAGGCCGGTTAAAAGTCAGCTCAAAATCAACTATTGTATCCCTGAGCATTAAAACATCCCTGATATCGTCGCCAAGGTTACACTGTTCCTGTAAAATGAAAATCCCATCTTCATTTGTATAAGGAAAATCATTTACTGTCAGTCCGAGTTCGTCGATTGAGCAGAGCATACCTTCAGACAGAACGCCTCTGAGCTTTCCGGTCTTTATGGTTTTGCCAACGGGCAGAACCGCTCCGTTAAGGCATACGGGAACTATATCTCCGGGCTTAACATTCTGTGCACCGGTGACTATTTGCAAAAAAGGCTCGCTTCCGATATTTATTTTACAGACAATAAGGTGATCGGAATCGGGGTGAGGTTCGGTCGACATAATCTTTCCGACGACCACATTTTTTATATCCTCACCAAGCAGTTCATAGCTCTCAACCATTGTGCCGGAATGAGTCATAGTCTCACAATAATTCCGAATATTTGTATTTATGTTTACATAATCCTTTAACCAATTCAAAGAAACCTTCATATTGTTATCCCCCTAAAACTGCTCTAAAAAGCGAATATCGTTTTCGTAAAGCAGACGTAAATCATCGATATTGTACTTTAAAAGAGCTACGCGCTCCAATCCGACGCCGAAAGCGAAACCCGTGTAGACCTCAGGATCGATTCCGCAGCCGGAAAGCACATTGGGATGAACCATTCCCGCACCGAGTATTTCTATCCAACCCTCTGATTTGCAAAAACGGCACCCTTTGCCACCGCATACAAAACAGGAAACGTCAACCTCAGCTGAAGGTTCGGTAAACGGGAAGTTATGCGGACGAAAGCGGGTTTTTGTCCTCTCACCGAACATAGCTCTTGCAAACAACGCAAGAGTGCCTTTTAAATCGCCCATGTTGATGTTTTTATCGATTACTAGCCCCTCGAGCTGGTGAAACACAGGTGAATGCGTGGAGTCAAGCTCGTCCACACGATAAACCCTGCCGGGAGATATGATTCTGATAGGAGGCTTTTTTTTCTGCATTGCTCTTATCTGCACGGGAGAGGTCTGAGTGCGTAAAAGAATGTCGGTCGAAATATAGAATGTATCGGTATAATCCCTTGACGGGTGGTCGGCGGGAGCGTTTAATGCGTCAAAGTTATTGTACGCACTTTCCACCTCCGGCCCCTCTACAACTTCAAAGCCCATGCCGATGAAGATTTCCCTCATCCTGTTTTCGACGAGCGATATGGGATGAAGCTTGCCTATATTCTTCTTCTTGGCGGGTAGGGTAACATCAAGCTTCTCGTTTTCAAGCTTTTCGGAAAGCTCCTTTTCCCTTAAAAACAGGCTCTTTTCCTCTATGTATTTTTCAAGTTCCTCACGAACTGTATTAGCAAGCGCGCCGATAACCGGCCTTTCCTCCGGGCTGATCTGCCCCATGCCGCGGAGTATTCCCGTAAGAAGACCTTTTTTACCGAGGTATTTTACACGTACGGCATCAAGCTCTGCGTCTGAACGAGAGGATTGAATATCGTCTGATGCAAGTTTTTTAATGTTTTCGAGTTGTTCTCTCATTGTAATTATTTTAACCTTTCAGAAATTAATCACCTTACTAATGCGGGTTTTGTTATTCGAGATAATCTTTCAGCTTTTTCGAGCGGCTGGGATGGCGCAGTTTTCGAAGAGCCTTTGCCTCGATTTGGCGAATACGTTCACGAGTTATATCAAAGACCTTTCCGACCTCCTCAAGCGTTCTCGGTCTGCCGTCTTCCAAACCGAACCGCAGCTTCAAAACGCTCTCCTCTCTTGGAGTAAGTGTATGGAGAACCTCCAAAAGCTGCTCGCGCAGCATCATATATGAAGCGGCATCAGCAGGGGCAGGGGTGTTATCATCGGCGATGAAATCGCCCAAATGACTGTCCTCCTCCTCGCCTATGGGCATCTCAAGCGAAACGGGTTCCTGTGCGATTTTCAGAATCTCGCGCACCTTGTCTATCGGCATCCCCATCTCCTCGCTGATTTCCTCATCAGTCGCGTCCCTGCCAAGCTCCTGTAAGAGCTGTCTTGACACTCTGAGAACCTTATTTATAGTCTCAACCATATGAACAGGTATGCGTATTGTTCTCGCCTGATCTGCTATGGCTCTCGTTATAGCTTGTCTTATCCACCAGGTCGCATAGGTAGAGAATTTATATCCCTTTCCGTAGTCGAACTTTTCCACAGCTTTCATCAAGCCGAGGTTGCCCTCCTGTATAAGATCGAGGAAGAACATACCTCTGTTGACATAACGCTTTGCTATACTGACAACAAGACGCAGGTTTGCTTCTACAATCTGCCTTTTGGCGTTATTATCCCCCTCAGCCATCTTACAGGCAAGCTCAAGCTCCTTGTCGGCAGACAAAAGCTGTACCTTTCCGATCTCTTTTAAATACATCCTAACCGGGTCGTCAATAGACACGCCCTCCTTATTCAGGACTTCGTCCACCTCGATCGGAGCTTCCTCAGGATCATCCTCAAGCTCGTCCTCCGGAAGCTCAAATACACTGTTGTCGAACTCGGTCGCAATCTCTATCCCGTTGCTCTCGAGTGCATCGTATACCTTTTCAAGCGTTTCGATAGAAACGTCGGTATCATCAATTGATTCCATTATATCCGAGGCTGTGACGCTGCCCTTTGTGCGGAAGCTCTCAAAGAGCTCCGGTTTTAAAACACTGCTGTTTTCGTTAGGCATTTTTCTTCCCCCACTTTTTATGTGTTAGTTATTTTTCCTTTTCAATGAATTAATATAATCGCTGATACCCTCCAAAGGGTTTTCCGCAATTTTTTTATCGTATTCCTGCTTCTTTTTCTGCTCTTTGAGAGTTTCAATAAGTGAAAAGAGCATTTCTTCCGTGTTCTCGCTGAATTTTTTCCGTGCAGCGATATATTTTGATACGGTGCTTAACTCATCAGGCGTAAGCGTTCCGTTTTTCGAGAGTATTGCTTCTCTGCCTGCAGCAAAGTCGTCAAAGAACAAATCGAACACCCGTCTGTTAAAATCAGTTACGAAGCTGTCCGCACTTAATGTCCCTATTGCCTTTTGCGCAAGTTCGGGCTGTATAAGCATTATGCCCAATATAGATTCTTCAAGCATAGTTTCGCCCGAAAAACGTATTTTATCACGGTTAACCCGGTCGCCGAATCCGCCGGACTGCTGTATGGTTTTTTCCGAAAAACTTTTCTTCCGTTTTTTTTCGTATGCTTTTGCCTTTCGCTCTGTATCCTCAAGCACCGCCGCCTTGGTTATTCCGAGCTTCTCGGCGACTCTTGACGAATATATCTCACGCTCGCTCTTGCTCCATAAAGTGGAAATATAATTAGTAAGCTCTTCGAGCGCTCTGATTTTTTCGTCCGGAATGTCCAAGTTGTATTTTGCCAATATTTCGTTGATTTTATAATCGATCTGCCCGCTTGCTGCCATAAGTTTGTTGCGGAAAGCCGAAGCACCGTATTTTTTTATGTACTCGTCGGGATCCTTTGTGTCGCCGGATAAGGAGAGTATTTTAGTATCGACACCGACCTGATTCAAAAGGTTGATACCCTTTATAGTAGCGGCTCTGCCCGCACCGTCAATATCATAAGCGAGGTACACCGTTTTGGAATGTTTTGCTATCAATCTTGCATGCTCGCTCGTAATCGCAGTGCCGAGGGTTGCGACAGCATTGGTGAATCCTGCCTGATGCAGAGCTATTGCATCGGGTGCGCCCTCGCACAATATCAGAAACCCCTCCTTCGTGTTTTTCGCAATATTCAATCCGAAAAGAAGCTTGCTTTTTTTAAAGGCGGGAGTGTCCGAGGTATTTACATACTTGCGCTCATCACTCTCGTTAAGCCTCCTTCCGCTAAAAGCGACCACATCACCCTGTATATCAAAAACAGGGAACATAAGTCGGTTGCGGAACATATCATACAACCTGCCGTTCTTGTTTGTCCCGCATAGAAAAGCTGTTGTAAGTTCAAGCGGAGTAAATTTCATTTTTATAAGATGAGAAGTAAGTGCATCCCAGCTGTCAGGCGCGTAACCAATCCCGAAATGTCTGACAGTTGTAGCGGAGAACTGCCTTTTTTCAAGATATTTTAAAGCCGCCTCGCCCGATGGAGAAAAAAGTGCGGAGCGGAAGAAGCGTGCCGCCTCAGTGGTTGCGGCAATAATGCGTTCTTTTTTAACGGAGGAGGTATTTCTGTTTACAAACTCGTCTTGCAGAACGGGAATCCCCGCACGCTCTGCCAAAAACTCAATCGCTTCGGGATAATCAATGCTTTCCATTTTCATAATAAAGCTGACTACATCACCGCCCGTCCCGCAGCCGAAGCAGTAAAAACTTCTTGTTCCGGGGAAAACCGTAAAGGACGGTGTTTTTTCATTATGAAAGGGACACAGGGCGACCACATTCGACCCGGCTCTTTTAAGATTGATATAACTTCCTATTACTTCCTCAATATCGTTCCTGTCCTTTATTTCTTCCAAAAAACCTTGAGAAAACGCCAAAATCCGCACCTCCTTTCAGACGAGCTGTAAATTTAACTTTTTGCTATTTATAATGCCACGACTTAGGAACAAACAGGTCCTCAAAGGTGGTTATTGCATAACGGTCTGTCATACCCGCTATATGGTCGCAGACGATACGCTCTTTCCCATCGGAGTCAAGATGTTTGAGATACTCCACAGGCAGCATATCTATATTATTATAATAGTAGTCGAAGAGAAACGCAAGCATATTTATAACTTTTTCATCCTCGCTTTTCGCCATAGGGTTGGTATAAACCCGCTCGTACAGAAACCTTCGCATCTCAAGCATGGCACTGCCGTAAGGCTCGGTCATCCCGATTTTTCCGCTTGATGTGCCGTAGGCTATTACTGAGGAGACAAGCGAGGTTATCCTCTCGCTGTGTGAGCAGCCCAAAACCTCGATAACATCAGCGGGAATCTCTCCGTCCTTTAAGATTCCGGCGCGTACCGCGTCATCGATGTCGTGGTTTATGTAGGCGATTCTGTCAGCAAATTTTATAATCTGTCCTTCAAGTGTGTCGGCTACATGTTCTCCGGTGTGATTGACTATACCGTTACGCACCTCAAAGGTCAGGTTGAGTCCGTTTCCGTCTCTCTCGAGCTTGTCCACCACCCGCAAGCTCTGCTCGTAATGACGGAATCCGCCGGGGCACAGCCTGTCAAGTGCCCGTTCTCCCGAATGTCCGAAGGGGGTATGCCCGAGATCATGACCGAGAGCGATTGCTTCTGTAAGATCCTCATTAAGACATAAATCTCTTGCTATTGTACGAGCTATCTGAGTGACCTCAAGGGTATGTGTCAGTCGGGTTCTGTAATGGTCTCCCTCAGGGGAAAGGAAAACCTGCATTTTATGCATAAGCCTACGAAAGGACTTTGAATGCGTTATTCTGTCCCTGTCCCGCTGGAAATCGGTCCTTACGGGACAATTGTCAATAGGAAACATCCGGCCTTTTGAGTTTTTTGTCAAAAATGCTTCCGGACAAAGGAACTGCTCCTCGCGAGCGAGCATCATCTCTTTCATAATAAAATCATTCCTTTCCGTGACAGATTTTACGTCAGCCTGAATAGTACCCCCCATGAATAGAAATCCGTTATTTTATATCTTTTTTATTGAAGTCCGTAAACGCAGCTGCCAACGATAACGCTGTAATACCGGCCAAAATTATAATTCCATATAGAATATCAGCGTCATTAATATACGAGAAAATCGAACCTGCGCTTCCCTCGAGAAAAACTACATCATCAAAAACATATGACCACATTGAAAAATAGGAGAAGGGCAGGTAGGTCAACATATCCGTGTTTTCAAAGTATCCGTAAAAGAATAGAACGAATATCGATGAGAATAACGTAAGCACACCGATTATCAGAGATACTGCACTTCCCTTAGTTACGGAGGAAAGCATAAATGTAATTGTGATAAGACAGAAAACAGGTAATGAGGCAAACAGAATCCTACCTGTAAGCCAAACGACAAAATTAACCGCGTGAACTGTTCCGTCCTCAATATAAAGGTGTGGCTGTGACAAATCTGAAAATCCCATGCTTATTCCGCTGCCGATCAGATACACTCCGAGTGAAGCTACAATCATTCCTAAGACGAGCATAAACAAGCAGATATATTTTGATAGCAGAATCTTCCAACGCTTTACGGGACGTATCAGCAAGAGGTTTATTGTTTTTGTCGAAAACTCCTTCGCCACCATTCCGCTTGCGAAAAAGATTGCGAGGGGAGCGATGAACCAGAAAATATTTATAAACGACATCATCTTTTGTCTCGTTGAATTCGCAACAGACGTCTCTATAACATCATTTTCAAGCGAATACAATGCTATGGCACCCATATTCATGGTTTCTTCTATATTTGAAAGACTGTTCTCGTAATACTCCTCATATGATTCGTTTTCGCCTGTATAACCATCATATCTGACGTTTATCGCCTTACCGGGATTTCCGTACATTTCATCATTGGGATTGTTGTATTCTTCCTCTGAAATCAAGCCGTAATAGAGACTTCTTGCATTCGTATAGTTATTTATCGCAATTTTCACCGTCTTGTTTTGAACGGATTCAAAATCGTATTTCTTTTCGAGAAGGTGCTCATATGCGGATGCAATTTTTTCGGAGCAGGTAACCGAACCTTTTAGCTTAAAGATATCAAGGTCAGTTATATCCTTTCCGGCGTCCTTTTCGGCGATCGCTTTTTCAAGTGAGGTTTTATCTACCTCCAGAATCTTTAATGTAGTCTTATAAGCTCCGCGCTGGGATTCTGCGTAATTATTCTCCTCAAGCGCCTTCAATTGGCTTTCCTGCTCAGCTATAATTGATATATATTCCTCGTTCGAGTAAAAAGTCTTATAGTAATCTGCGTTCTCACCGCCGCTATTGACATATTCGTAATAGCAAATCGCATCCACGTTACTAAGCAGATTGTTTATAATCGACAGCTTCCAGTTACTGCTGCCATCTTGGTTTTTTATACCAAGTTCAATAACTCTTTTCAGTATATCGATTTTTTTATTGTTTATATTGTTATTTACTATCGCATTGGCTTTTTCAAAGTCCTCCATTTCGGACAAAATCGATTCAGGTATAATCTGGCTCTTATATGAGTCTATCTGATCCTCAAAGCTAAATGGATAATATCCATCGATGTAATACTCTGATGCATAATAGTAGTTTATCGGGCGTATAAACGAGATTCCCAAAACCAGGAGCAGAATAAGCGCAAGTAAAATCGGAACGCTTTTTTTACGGAATAGCTTTATAAATTCGTTTTTTGTAAGTGTAAGTATCATTTTCATCTTCCGGTATCCTCCTTTAAGCAATCTGTCCCTTGGAGCCGTTAGTTGCTTCAAGGAATACGGTTTCGAGTGATTTATGCTCAAAGGTCATAGAAAACAGGGAGATATCGTTTTGAACGAGCATCTTTACCATCTCTGCGGCGTTTTCTTTTGTTGCAAGGAATAAAAGATTGTTATCAGCAACGGATACTTCGAGATTATGCTCTTTCAATAACGAAGCTGCTTTATCATTATCACTGACTGAGAGTATATAATGAAGACGGTTGTCCTCGTCACGCTCTGAAATCAGATCCGATAGCGATTTTTGAGTAATCACTACTCCCTTTTCGATAATGCAGAGAGTATCGCACATGAGTTCCATCTCAGCAAGAAGGTGGGAGGATACGAAAATCGCCGTTCCGTTTTTAGCAAGAACGCGGAGCATATCCCTGAGCTCCTTAATGCCGACCGGGTCGAGCCCGTTTGTAGGTTCGTCCAATACGAGCAAATTTGGTTTGTTTATCAATGCCTGCGCAACTCCGAGACGCTGCCGCATACCGAGCGAATACTTCTTAACCTTGTCGTTTAGCCTTCCGAGCAGCTTTACCTGTTCGGCGACCTCAAGCACTCTTTCTCTTCCGAGTCCGTGCATTTTAGCACAGAGCAGAAGGTTCTCATAACCTGATAAGTAGTTATACATATCAGGGCTTTCAATAATTCCGCCGACTTTTTCGAGCGCTTTCTCAAAATTGTTTTTAACGCTGTAACTGTTAATGTAAATTTCGCCTTCGTTGGCTTTCAACAACCCAAGCATTATTTTTATCGCGGTTGTCTTGCCAGCACCATTAGGTCCCAAAAAACCAAGTACTTCGCCCGCGCTGACGGTGAGCGAGACATTGCTCAGCACCTTCCGCGAGCCGAAGTATTTACTTACATTTCGCATTTCTAATATCATTTCATATCCTTTCACGCAAGAAAATTTGCGTTTTGCGATTTCGTTTATTTTTGTTCTTATATGATTATATATACGCAGAGAATTCGAAAACACCTTTTTTATGTATCCGAATTTTTAAAATAATAATCAGTATCCCTTTTTTTTTGCTTAAAAAGCTCAGGCAGGTATAATAATACCCGCCTGTACTCCCGTTTTTACAGCAAGACTGCTTATAACTTTGTTTTGTATAAAGCCCAGAGCTTCTGCTTTTTTCCGTAATTCAATACCGAAGCGGAGTAAATTCTTATGGAAATATAAGCAAAAATGATGATGAATATTATCAGCAGTACGATTGAAAGTATAATATCTACCGTTGCCACACTTCCGTTAAGTAGTTTGAATGGCATTATAAACGGCGACGAGAAAGGCAGCAACATAGCGATTTTTGTCAGTAATCCATCGCTGCCCGAAACAGCGGCGACATAACCAAAATAAAAAGATATCAGCGAAATAAGCATTACCGGCATCATCGCCGAATTTAAGT
>ENA-UOOR01000819-UOOR01000819.1-fermentation-metagenome-genome-assembly--contig:-NODE-819-length-40732-cov-101.671854_pt1 | contig 40732 bp, 37 predicted proteins | sample MGYA00245780_ERZ724029 | MGnify/ENA primary metagenome ERZ724029 (study PRJEB28704, sample SAMN03018315) | fermentation metagenome | biome: anthropogenic terrestrial biome; feature: soil... | reverse complement strand
TTCCCCATTTTCATTCCCTTGGATGTTTTAAATTCTCAACATGGATGTTTCATATAAGTTACGGGATCCGCCATTTCTATAGTTTGCGTTGGAGCTGACATGGAGTTTTCGAAGCGGAATGAAATTTTTGCAGGACCTTCAACCCCCTGTTTGGTAGTTACCAGAACAACACCATTTGCCCCGCGGGCACCGTATAAAGCAGTTGCAGTAGCATCTTTCAGTATAGAAAAACTTTGAATGTCGTCAGGGCGAAGGCGCGCAAGATCGGTAGAGGTGAGCTCTACACCATCAATTAAAATCAATGGGTTGGTGTTTGTCCCAAAAGTTGTTATACCGCGGACAAAGAAATCGGCATTATCCTGCCCGGGCTCTCCACTTCGCTGATAAGCGATTACACCTGCCATATTGCCGGCCAGTACGGTGGTAAGGTTGCTCGAAGGCGTTTTCAAATCTTTTGGATTCACGGTAGTAATGGCACCGATAACACTTTCTTTCTTTTGTTTTCCAAATGCAACAATGGTTACTTCATCCAGTTCCATTTTTTTTTCACTCATCTGTATATTGATGATTGTCTGATTCAAAACGTCAACAATCTGACTTTCCATCCCTAAAAAAGCAAAAACCAATTTGTCTGCTGGTTTGGCTTCAATGGTATATGATCCGTCAATGTCCGTTATTACACCCTTTGTAGTCCCCACAATGGTAATCGTGACACCAGGCAATGGCTCTCCCTGTTCATCAGTCACCTTTCCTCGAACAATATTTTGCTGTTGCAGAATATTATCTGACACGGTGTTGAGACGTGTATTTTCTTTTGATTCATAAACAACGATCTGTTTATCTAAGATTTTATACGTAAGGCTAGTATTTGAAAACAGTGCATCCAATAATTCCGTTACATTTTTTGAATTGGCTTCAATGTTTACTTTCTTCTCAACCAGCTTCTCACTGTTATCCGAGAAGACGAAAATATAGTCACTGTTTTTTTCAATCTCTCTACAAACTTCTTTTATTGAAGCTGTTTTTGATTTGATGGTGAATTCCTGAGAATAACTGTTGGATGCTGAGGAAAACAATATGCAGAAAAACAAAAAGAACAGGGTTATTCTCATGATTTTTAGATAATATTTTAAATTATTGAGGGGCTCTTTCCTCTCAATACAATGTTTATTCATATCTTTGTATGATTTTAATTATTAATAATCCAGGTAATTAAATTCAATTGGCCGGACGGTATTAGCAGTATCGTTCGGTTTTTCTTTATTTTTACTATCATCGATCACTTTTCATAGGCTTACAATTTAATTAGGTTCATTAATTATGTATATTTGGCGGTTATCGCTGATGTATTTGGTTGAAGAAAGAAGCCCAACCGTGGTCATGACGTTATCTAAGTTTTCAGACAGATAAATCTTTCCGGTACATGCACGTTTCTGTAGATTTACATCGTTGTCGAAGTCAAAAGAGAGGTTGTAATATCTTCCGAGCTGTTTTAGCACTTCCGTCATAGGGGTTTTATTGAATTCCAAGTAACCGTTTTTCCAGCTGATAAATGGATTCACATCCACTTTTTGCGTGTTGAAGGTACCGTTGTCAGCATAAACAGCATGCTCGTTGGGCGATAAGAAAGTTTCCTTTTTATTCGCGGGTTGTAAGCTCACCTTGCCTTCCACCAATACGACCGATTGTGGGGAGTCAGCGTACGCTGAGACGTTGAACTTGGTGCCGTATACTTTTACATCAAAACCGGAAGTGTATACGTGAAACGGTTTTTGACTGTCAGGCGCCACTTCGATATACATTTCGCCCGATGCGAGCCGGACTTCCCGGTTGTTTCCGGTGAATTGTGCCGGAAATTCAAGTACGGAACCGGAATTGAGCCACGCTTTACTGCCGTCGGAAAGAGTGAGTGTGGATCGTTTTCCGTAGGGAACTATAAGCGTGTTTTGTTTGCTTTCAGCCAGTTCTACCGTTTTTTCTTCACTGTTGCCATGCGTGATTTTTGCTTTTCCGCTTTCGTCGAAGTCTATTTGCACATCATTTTGAAAAGACAACGAATCATCGTTCGTAATTAATTGAATATCTTCATGGGTTAACAGATTTCCAATGATGAGTTCTTTTCCCGATGTATAATGTGTTTTTTCCCCTAGAGAAAGAAAAAAGTTTAATCCAACAATAAGTAAGACAATGGCTGCGCATGAAGCAATGGTAAATTGAATGATTCGACGGTTTTTTATTTTTTTTTCCGGTTGCTTGTTCGTAGACCGAATAATCCTGTTGAGTAGGCTCAGGCGTTCCTCCTCACTTAACGTGCTTTTGTTCAATCCGGTTGTTTTCAGGTAATCAATGGCTTGCCGGAGTTCATCGTTAAGGTGTTGATTTCTTTCAATAAAACCCTCCCAATACGCATCCAACTCTTTATCCGGTGTTAATTGCCATCGGATAAACTGCTTGTCTTTAAGAAAATCGGTATATCGTGTATAATTTGGCATTATAAATTCATCTCATGCGATTTCCGTTAGGTAGCACGCTTTTATAAAAAGACGAACACGAGAAAAATTTATACCCTTGTTTTTGAAAAATCCTAAAATTTTAACATTTTTGCGTTAAGAAAGCAGAAAAAGAAAAACGAATGCACCGTAATTTTCGCGTAAGCTTTGCATGGCTTTTGAGAGAAGTTTCCGGCATCCATGAACGCTTATGTTCAGTAATTCGGAGATTTGCGTATAATCGTATTCCTGAACGTAACGTAGGTAAACGACTTCACGTTGACGTTCGGTAAGGCTGTCAAGCATTTCCGAAAGCTGGTCTTTTATCTGCTGCTGGTCTTCATTGTCGATAAGCTGGTCTTCGGTGCTGACCTGGATATTAAAGGGTGCTTCGTGTTCGTTTATGGTCGATAATTCGATGTGCTCTTTCCGCATTTTATAAAGGTCGTACAGCCTGTTTTTTAGTGATTTGAAAAGATAAAATTTCAGGTTTGATACATCCTGAAGTCGCCTCTCATCGGCCGTAAATTTACAGAAAACATCGTGAATGGCATCCATAATGATCCCTTTCTCAAAACCAAGGTAGAGGGCATATGTGTACAAATCATCTATATAGCGGTTGTAGATGGATGCGATGCTTTCTGTTTTCATTTATTTTGAAAAGTTCACAAATAAAAACACAAAAGTAGCGAAAAAGTATGTAAAATCAATTTGAAGTGTTAGAAAGCTTAAAATAAATTATCAGGGTGGGCTGCCTTGCAAAATAATAGAGTAGGTCATTATATAGTAGATGTAATGAAATCCTTGTGGTTTACGTCTAATAATAAATTATTGCGTACTTTTACATCAGATTTGAAGAATAAACCAACAATAAATCTACTTTATGGACAGACGAAATTTTATCAGAACAGGCGGTCTGGCTCTTGCCGGGGCTGTGGCTGCACCCACGTTCGCATCCAATTTGACTGGAAATAAGGAAGCTGCGCCGGTTTCATCGGCGATGCAACATTTCGGTGTAACCCATGCCGATGTTCGTAAAACGTTGACGGCAGCACTGGAGAAAGGCGGTGACTATGCCGATTTGTTTTTTGAACATACGTTTACCAATAGCGTAGGACTTCAGGACGGTGCCGTCAACCGGACTAACTCCAACATCGATTTTGGAATGGGTGTGCGGGTCCTTGCTGGAGATCAAACCGGATATGCCTACATCGAGAACGTTACTCTCGAGGAAATGCTGAAAGCTGCCCGGACAGCTGCGCGAATTGCCAGCAGCAGTGTGAAGACGAAACCGGTTTCGTTGACTGAGAGGCCGTTGAAAGCAAATTGCTACGCAATCTCCACCCCGTGGGAAGGTGTAGCACTGAAAGAGAAAACACCCTACCTGCAAAAACTCAACGATAAGATTTTTGCGCTCGATAAACGGGTGCAAAAAGTATCGGCGTCGCTCAACGACAGCACTTCGCACATACTGTTTTGTAACTCAGAGGGAGTGAGTTATTACGATTACCGTCCGATGGTAACATTGAGCGCGGTTTGTATTATGGAAGAAAACGGGAGGTTTGAGAACAGTCATTCGGCGAGAGCTTACCGGAAAGGGCTCGAATTCCTGTCGGATGACATTATCGATGTAATCGCCCGAGAAGCCGTGGAAAACACTTCCATCTTGTTCAAAGCCATCAAACCCAAAGGGGGAGAGATGCCGGTGGTTATGGGATCCGGCGGATCGGGGATTTTGTTGCACGAAGCTATCGGGCACGCGTTTGAAGCTGATTTTAACCGGAAGAATATTTCCATTTTCTCCGAACAACTCAGCAAGAAGATATGCAACGAACATATCAGTGTGGTGGATGACGGAACCATCCCGTTTAACCGCGGGTCGATAAATATTGACGATGAGGGTACATACGGACAGAAAACCTACATTGTGAAGGACGGTATCCTTACCAGCTACCTGCACGACCGCATCAGCGCCAGGCATTATGGGATCGCTTCCACCGGAAACGGCCGTCGTGAATCGTTCCGGAACATGCCTATACCACGCATGCGCGCAACGTACATGGAGGCAGGAAATGTGAAGGAGTCCGACATTATCGCTTCGGTAAAGAACGGTATCTTTGTTGATAAATTCACCAACGGCCAGGTGCAGATCGGTGCGGGCGATTTCACGTTCTTCGTAAAATCGGGGTACCTTATCGAAAACGGAAAATTAACCCAACCCATCAAGGACATTAACATCATCGGTAACGGGCCGAAAGCATTGGCTGATATTACTATGGTAGCCGATAACGACAAAATAGATAACGGCACGTGGACTTGTGGAAAAGACGGACAGTCGTGTCCGGTTACCTGTGGCATGCCGTCGGCATTGGTAAGTAAATTAACGGTAGGAGGAGAGTCATGATATCAAACGAAAATAAAAAATTGGCACAATGGGCCATGGACTATGCCCTGAAGAACGGTTGCCAGGCAGCAAAAGTATCACTATACTCGGGGTCAAACACATCTTTTGAACTTCGTGATGCTCAGATGGATAAACTGCAGCAAGCCTCGGAAAGCAGGATGAGCTTGTTCCTTTATGTAGACGGACGTTACGGAACATATTCCACCAACCGGCTGGATAAGAAAGAACTGGAATCGTTTATCAGAAACGGGGTAGAATCCACGCGGTACCTGGCTGAAGACGAGGCACGCATGCTTCCCGATGCCTCCCGTTATTACAAAGGAGGAAAGCCCGACCTGCAGCTGCTTGATCCGCAGTTCAGCGCTGTAAATCCGGACAATAAGGTTGCCTTGGCACAGGCAATTGCCGAAGAAGCCTTGGGCAAGGATCCTCGAATAATTTCGGTGGAATCGTCGTATGGTGACGGAGACGGCTTTAGTTATCAGATAACCAGCAATGGATTCGAAGGTGAAACCCAACAATCGTGGTACTCACTCTCGGCAAGTGTAGCCGTGAAAGGTGAGGGCGAAGCCCGTCCGTCGTCTTATTGGTACGAATCATCACTCTATCTCGATAAACTGGTAAAGGAAGGAGTAGGCCAAAAAGCATTGGAGCGCACCCTGCAGAAAATCGGACAGAAGAAAACGAAGTCGGGCAGATACACCATGGTGGTCGATCCGATGAATTCAGGGCAGTTGCTTCGTCCGATGCTGAGTGCTATTTTTGGTTCCGCCTTGCAGCAGAAAAACTCATTCCTGCTGGATAAGCTCGGGCAGAAAGTGGGCAGTGACAAGTTTACACTCCTGGATGAGCCCCACCTTATCGGTGCGTCCGGAGCCCGGTATTTCGATAGTGAGGGGGTAGCCACAGAACGCCGGAGTGTTTTCGATAAAGGAGTACTGAAGACCTATTACATCGACACCTACAACGCCAAAAAAATGGATGTGGATCCAACCGTCGCCAATCCGTCCATTCTGGTCATGCAGCTGGGAAATAAAGACCTGAACGGCCTGATTTCCGATGTGGCCCACGGCATCCTTGTTACCGGATTCAACGGGGGGAACAGCAACAGTTCAACCGGAGATTTTTCGTACGGGATCGAGGGCTTTCTTATCGAAAAAGGTAAACTTACCTTGCCGCTTTCGGAAATGAACGTTACCGGAAACATGATCACGTTGTGGAACTCACTTGCGGAAACCGGAAACGATCCGCGGCTAGATTCATCGTGGCGTATTCCTTCTCTGGTTTTCGAAGGGGTTGATTTTAGCGGGCTGTAAGTAGGGCTCTTCGGTCTTTTTAACACCAATAGTGACGACTTATTCAACGGTTTTGTGTAATTTTGCGGCAAAATCTGTCAAAATCAAGAACCAAGCGGTTTCAAATTAACTATGGGGAAAAAATCGGTTTCGAATAAAAAAACAAACAAGACAATGCCGCCTAAAAACGATATTGTCAAATGGCTATGGCGATTGTTCTTTCTTTTCATTGCTGTAAATGTTGTTGCTTTCCTGCTGATGTCATCCGGATTGATTGGATACCTGCCGCGTATCGATGAACTGGAAAATCCGATCGATAAATATGCCTCGCAGGTAATTTCGTCGGACGACCAACTCTTGTTTACTTATTCTCAAAGTGACGAAAACCGGATTTTTGTAAGTTATAATGAATTGTCGCCATACCTTATTCATGCATTGGTTGCCACTGAAGACAGGCGGTATTATAACCATTCGGGAATTGATTTTATCGGTTTAGGAAGGGCTGTTTTTAAGACATTGTTGCTTCAGGATGAAAGCAGCGGCGGAGGAAGTACCATCACCCAACAGCTGGCAAAATTGCTCTATTCTCCAAAAGCCAACAATAAACTTCAGCGTGTGTTTCAGAAACCCATCGAGTGGGTGATCGCTACGAAACTGGAGCGTTTTTATACCAAAGACGAGATCATCAATCTTTACCTCAATAAATACGATTTCAACTACAATGCAGTAGGGATTGAATCAGCGGCACGTACTTATTTCAATAAACGCCCCATCGATCTGAACATACAGGAGTCGGCTATGCTTGTGGGTATGTTGAAGAATTCATCGCTTTACAACCCGGTCAGGAGAGAAAACGTGACCAAAGAGCGCCGCGATGTGGTGCTTGCCCAAATGAGAAAGGCTGGACACCTGACCCTGCAGGAAGCCGATTCGATACAGAAACTCCCCATCGAACTGGATTTCAACCGTGCCGACCACGTTGCTATTCCTGCTCCCTACTATCGCCAGCATCTGGCAAAAATGATGATGGCGGTGAAGCCCGAAAGGAAAAACTATGCATCCTGGCAAGGACAGCAGTTTACAGAAGATTCGCTCGCGTGGGAGACCGATCCGTTATTCGGTTGGTGCAACAAAAACAAGAAGCCAGACGGTTCAAATTATAACGTCTATACGGATGGGTTGAAAATCTATTCCACCATCGACTCGCGCATGCAGAAATACGCCGAACAGGCCGTTCGTGAACATTTACAATACCTGCAGCCCCAGTTTGCGGCCGAGAAGCGGGGTAAAAAATATGCTCCTTACTCCAACAGCGTGGCAAACGATGTCGAAAAATTTATGCAGACGGCCATGAAGCAGACGGACCGCTACCGGATTTTAAAAAAACAAAACTGGAGTGACGAAAAGATCCTGAGTAATTTCAAAGATACTCCCGTGGATATGAAAGTCTTTTCCTGGAAGGGAGAGATAGATACCACGATGACGCCGTGGGATTCCATCCGGTACCACAAAGGTTTTCTCAGGGCTGGATTTGTAGCGATGAACCCGGTTACGGGACATGTGAAAGCGTATGTGGGCGGCCCCGACTTCGCGCATTTCAAGTACGATATGGTAAGTAGCGGTAAACGGCAAATCGGTTCAACCATAAAGCCGTATCTCTATACGTTGGCTATGGAAGAAGGATTGAGCCCCTGCGACGGGATGGTTCACGGACCAATAACCATCATGGCTGAAAACGGACAGCCGTGGAGCCCCCGAAACACACGTGGAGCGCTTGGACATTTTGTTACCATAAAATGGGGCTTGCAAAACTCGGATAACTGGGTGACTGCCTATTTGATGAGTCTGTTTTCTCCTTACGCGTTCGCCCGGATGCTGAAATCTTTCGGGTTGAAAACTCCTGCCGATCCGGTCGTCTCGCTGGCGCTAGGGCCAAATGATGCTTCGGTGTATGAGATGGCCGGTGCGTACACGGCGTTCGTCAACCGCGGGATTCGTGTTGAACCGCTGTTGGTTACCCGTATCGAGGATTCTTACGGAAACGTGGTGGCCAACTTTGTTCCCCGGATGCAGGAGATTTTCAGCGAAACGACTTCCTATAAGATGCTCGACATGCTCAAGGCCGTAGTTGACGGAGGTACGGGAGGCCGGTTGCGCCGTCTGTACAACCTGAAAGGGGAGATGGGAGCCAAAACCGGAACGACCAACAACAATTCCGATGCGTGGTTTATGTCGTTCACACCCGAGATAGTAGCATCGGCCTGGGTAGGCGGGGAGGAACCTTCCATTCACTTCGACCGTATGGCTTACGGACAGGGAGCTACTGCTGCACTGCCCATTCACGGATTGTTCTACCAGCGGGTATATGCCAATCCCGAGCTGAAATATTCCGATAACGGGAAATTTGATATTCCCGCAGATTTCCAGCCTTGCTACGATACACAACGCTATTCATCCGATTTCTACCTGGACGAGGATCCGATAGAACAGAGCGAAGGAATTGACGATTTGTTTAATTAGCGGAGAACAAAGAGTCCGGGTTACAGTTATTTATTTCCCGACTGCATAAATAACTGCTCCCGCAATTCCTTTATGCGCTTGAAACTGACTATGTAATAAATGTTTTCTGCGTTCATTTTTTCGTCTTTGGCGACGGCGAAGCTGGCGACATCGAAATCTTTGGGGGCAGTTTTCAGGAAACGTTCGTAGGTGGTGATGGCGTTTTTGTAATCTTTTGCCGTGTCGTAAGCATGTGCGATGCTGTACAAAAGATTGTGCCGGTCGGGCTGGCGCTTATATGCGGAAAAGTAATATTGTATTGCCTTGGCGTGATCGTTCGTATTTTGATAGGCCTCCGCTATCGATATGTCGAAATCGGGCAGCATTCCTGACATCTTATCTATCTTGTCCATACCTTCCTGTAATATCTCCACGGCTCTTTCCCGGTTTTTTGTTCGCCCGAGCGCTGTTCCGTAATAGTAGAACATATTCACATCATTGCGATTAAGATCATAAGCTTTGCCGAGCCATTTCACGGCTTCGTAGTACCAACCCTTGGCGTAATTGCTCATCCCCAGAAAATAGGTGGTGGTGTAGGAGCTGTCGCCTATTTCCACAATTGCTTTCAGGCGATCTATCGCTTTGTCGAACCTTCCGGAGGAATAGTTTGCCATTCCGTTAAGTTGTCCGATGGTTTTTTGGTTCGGATTAATTTCGTTCAGGTATTTTTCGGTCATAACCGCTACCGTGTCGTATCCGTCTTCTTCCATGGCGTAAAAATATTCGCAAATACGGCTAAGCGAAAGATGATCGGACGGATTTTTCTCGTATGCTTTCGTGTAAAAATAGTTTGCCCAAATGGGTTCGTGGATGTTTTGAAACGCGTCACCCGTCATTCGCAGAAGCAGCGGAATTGAGTCTGACTGGAAAACCGTTTGTGTGCTCTCGATGGTTTCCTGCCAGTTACCGTTCCGATAATATGCTATCGCTTTTTTAGTCTGAAAAAACAGATTTTCAGGCGATAGACTGTCTGCTTTTATCCAATATTTTAGTGCCGATTCTGTGTCTCCGGCTTGCGATGCGCATTCTGCGGCAGAGATCAACAGTGCTACATCATCGGGGTTATTCAGTAAGAGACGTTCGTAAACGGGCAGGGCATCGGTATGGTTGTAGAGTCTTTCGTGGCTTTCAGCTTTCAATAACAGATTTTCAGCGGTTTCGGGCTGGGTTTCGAGCCATTCAATGGCTTCCCGGTAACGATATTGTTGCATGAAATCGTGTGCCGTTAGCGTTTGTGCCGATACGGAAACCGACACCATCGTCAAAACAACTGAAATTGCAAATTCGGTTTTCATAAGCGGTGAGTTAAGTGTTTATGTTTAAACCGGAGAAAGCTACTCTGCACACTTTCTCCGGTTTTCGAGAACAGATTAACAAGAGATTGAGATTTGAGCATCTGCCGGCTTCAAATCAGCTGATGCCTTTTATTTCTTCGAACTTCCGTATCCTACAACAACTATTGCGTTGCTGGGAGTTGGGCCTTTATACTCATCAACGCCATCGCCTTGCAGGCGGAAAACAAAGGAGGCTCCACTCGTAATGCTTGTCGCTGCTCCATTAAACTTGCCGGGGATCCAGTCAGGCATTAATTCTATCACGCGTTTAACTTCCTTGTCCAAGGACGGGTCAACGGATCTATTGAATTTAACAAAAGTGACTTTTCCCTTTGTATCGATGTTGAACACGGCATCTATAAACCCCTGGATACCGTTCTCCTGTGCAATAACGGGATACTTAATGTTATCCGATAAGAACTTCATATAAGCATTTTCTCCTCCCGGAAATTCAGGGTTTTGTACATTTTTCGATGAGGTTTGACTTTTTTGAATGCCATCCTCCGTCTTTTTATCCAACCTGAAAACGACAGGCAGGGTAAACATTACGTTTACGGGTTGTCCGCGTTGCTTGCCCGGCTTCCACGTTGGCATCGATTCCAGTACCCGGATGGCCTCGGCATCCAGTAACGGGTCAACCCCCCGTACGATTTGTACGCTGTCTATACTGCCATCTTTCCTCACTATGAACTTGGTGATTACACGTCCCTGAATGCCTTTTTCGTGTGCCTCTTTCGGATAACGGATGTTTTCAGCAATGAAGTTCATCATGGCTGCGTTTCCACCCGGAAATTCGGGCTGTTCTTCAACTACAACAAAAGTTGCGTCACTGCTTCCAATCTTTATTACAGGATCATTCAGTTTCCCTTGAACACCCTTAGCGGCCTCGACGGTTGGTGCTTCATCCGACAACCGGAATGTAACAGGCAACGTATATCTTACCCTTACTTTGTTTCCACGCTGCGTTCCGGGGATCCACTCAGGCATTAAGCGAATAAGACGTATAGCTTCTTTGTCTAACGATGGATCTACACCACGAACAACCTGGATATCGGAAAGGCTTCCGTCTTTTTCAACAATAAACTGAGTGATTACTCGTCCTTGAATTCCATTTTCTTGTGCAATTTTTGGATATTGTAAGTTGTCAGAAATGAATTTGTTCATGGTTATATCTCCACCGGGATATTGCGGCTGGACTTCCACAACAATAAAGAGTTCGTTGCCGTTTGATTCGGCATATTCCTGTGGGGAAGGTATCGATTCTCGATGGGTTGGCCCATAGCCTACAACGACCACTTCGTCCAGGATTTTTCCTTTTTCATTGACATCTGCAGAAACCGGCGTTACAGGGCTCTGGCTCTTCCCTGCGCTGCCGCCTTGTAACCTGAAGACAATCGGCAAGGTAAACCGTACCCTGGCGGGTTTACCCTGATGTTCGCCAGATTGCCAATTAGGCATGGAGTTCAGCAACCTCACGGCTTCGGCATCCAGCGCGGCAGTTACTCCACGGATGACTTTAATATTGGAAATACTTCCGTCCTTTTCTACCACAAAGTTGGTGATAACTCTGCCTTGTTCGTTGTTTTCCTGAGCTTTAACCGGATACTTGATGCTTTCGACAAGATACTTCATAAATGCCTGGTTCCCTCCCGGGAATTCAGGATATTTCTCTACTTCTGTAAAGATTTCACTCTCTCTTTGGTTTTGGGCGTAAACACTGTTGCCTGCCATTAAAAGAAGCGCCAATGGCAGGGCAATCAGGTATTTTACCAGCTTTCGTGCCGGCGATTTGGTTTTGTTCATCATCGTGATACGTTGTTTTAAAAGTGATACATTAAAATTGTTTACAATCCGGGTAGCATTTTGGTGGTAGGTAAGGCGTAGAAGATAATATTGATAATCGCGGCTGTTTACTCCTTTTCGCAAAACACCGTTGTCGGCCAGATGTTCCAGGTTAATGGATGTTTCCCTCTTCATCAGCCAGATGATGGGGTTCCACCATAAAAATACGCAAAGCAACTCCATGAGAATAATATCAACAGAATGCCATTGGCGTGCATGCGTTTGTTCGTGCAGAAGTATCTGTTTAATTTCGGTGTCGGAATGTGAGTCGAGGTGGATGAAGATCCATCGGAAGAAAGAAAACGGTGTTATTTCATCGTATAAGTCGAATACCTCCATCCCATCAATATTCTTCCTGATGCTTTTGTGTTTTATCTGTAAAATACTGACCAGTTGCCAGGTAAAACGAGCTAAGAAGAAGACTACTCCTGCGGACAATAAGAGAAGTAAAACCTGCCACCAGTTAATGTTAATCGTGTTGACAGGTTCCGCTGTTTGAACTTCGTCTGCCAAAACAACGGCAAAAGCAGGATCTTCCACCGTTACCTGAGTAGTGTATTTCTGTGGTTTTTCAAATGAAATTATATTTTCCCAGGCAGATACGGTAATAAACGGGTAAACAAATGAAAATACTGTCGCTGCTAAAATAAAATAGCGCCTGAAAGCAAAAAATGTGTCTTTTTTCAAGAAAATAACATACAGCAAATAAAAAAATATCAGTGCTATGTTAACTTTAATGATGTATGCGATAAGTGCTTCCATTTGTTCAGCCTCTTATTGTTGCAACCTAAAAACAACGGGTAACGTATACCTTACTCTTACTGTCTCTCCTTTTTGTGTTCCCGGTTTCCAGTTGGGCATCGACTGAATAACCCTAACGGCTTCCGCGTCCAGCAAGGGATCGACACCACGAACCACTTTCACTTCGTTGAGGCTACCGTCCTTTTCCACCACAAAATTAGTAATTATACGTCCGTGTATTCCTTTTTCCTGTGCTTCCGCCGGATACTTTATGTTGTCGCTCAGGAATTTCATCATGGCAGCGTTTCCACCGGGGAATTCAGGTTGTTTTTCTACCACAACGAAAACGTCATTGGAACCACTTTCCTTTACAGGTGTTGGTGGCGGTGGTGGCGGCGGAGGAGGAGACTGCAAGCGGAAAACTACCGGAAGCGTGAAGCGTACCCTCACTTCTTCGCCCTTCTGCTTTCCAGGTTTCCATTTAGGCATGGTTTTTAGTACACGTAAAGCTTCCGCATCCAGTGACGGGTCAACACCACGAATTACTTGGATATCGGACAGGCTACCGTCTTTTTCCACCACAAAATTGGTGATGACACGTCCTTGAGTCCCTTTCTCCTGCGCTGCCACCGGATATTTTATATTGTTGCTCAGGAATTTCATCATGGCGGCGTTTCCGCCGGGATAAAGCGGTTGCTCTTCCACTACTGAAAAAATCTCTTCTTGACTGTCGGTTACAGGTGGTACATAACCTTCACTAACATCTGCTTTGATATCGTTCTTACTGGAAGAGTTTTGTAATTCTTCCGTTTGATCGTTCGATTTTTCGTCGGTTTGCTTTTCTTTACTCAAACAACTGTTCAAGGTTATCAGCAGCAGAACCAGCGGAATTACAGTCAGGTACTTGGCCAGCTTCACTGCCGGCGATTGGGTTTTGTTCATCATCGTGATACGCTGTTTTAATTGTGATACATTAAAGTGATTACTTAACGGAACGGCCGTTTCGTGATAAGTCAGTTTGAGCAGGTGGTATTGGTATTCCCTGCTGTTTACACCGTGTTGAAGCACATCGTTATCGGCCAGGTATTCGAGGTTGATGACGATTTCGCGCTTCAACAGCCAGACTGCCGGATTCCACCAGAAAAAGACGGAAAGCAACTCACCCAACAACACATCTGCCGAATGCCATTGGCGGACATGGGTGCTTTCGTGGATCAGGATCTGCTGTAGCTCTTCTTCGGAGTGTGCATCCGTATTTACGATTATCCATTTGAAAAACGAGAAGGGAGTTATTTCGTGTGAAGCGTTTAGGATTTTGTATCCCGAAATAACCTCTTCCCGGCACCGGCGCCGGATCCGGACAATGGAAACGACTTGCATGATCAACCGGAAAGCAAAAAAAAGGCTTCCTAAAAGAAGTATGCTTTGAACAATAAACCTCCATGGAACCGTAAATCCGGCAGCGTCACTTTCCAGCAGAAGAGCGGTAGGTTCACCGAGTTCAATAGTCGCTTCCACGGGTTGACGTGACTGCAAGATTGAAAATAATCCACCCAGGGAATCTACTGTAAAAAGAGGATAAAGCAACGAAAACAGAACAGCCGACAATAGGTACGACCTCCGTAGCCGGATGAACGTATCGTGCCGAAAAACCGCAATATACAGCAGGTAAAAAAGCAGCAAAGCTCCGTTTACTTTGGCCAGGTATATGAAAAATTGCGTTTCCATTTTGCGTTTGATTTCAGACTTCAGAGCACAGACACGAGACGGTTAGGAGCGAAGCGGTCTGTTATCTGATGAAGCTATTTCTGTTTTTTCTCAATCAGACGAATAATTTCTTCCAGTTCCTCGGACGAAATTTTCTGCTCCTTGGCAAAGAACGACACCAGTTCTTTATACGAATTATCGAAATAGCTTTTCACTACTCCCGACAGAAAATGTCTTTTGTACGTCGCTTCCGAGATCCTTGGGGTGAAAACTTTCATGTTGCCGGAACGTGATTTATTGAGATAACCCTTGTTCTCAAGGTTGTTGAATACTGAAGCCACGGTGGTGTAGGGTAATTTAGGCTCCTCGAGCCTGTCGTGGACATCTTTTATGGCACATTCGCCAATTTGCCACACGTGGAGCATAATGTTTTCTTCCTGAGGTGTTAATCTTTCCATATCTTTTTCAATTGATAAATTTACTACGATACAAAAGTACGAATATATCGTAAATAAAGACAACTTTTTGAATTATTTATGGTTAAAAAAATAAAAATCCCGATAAAAATTCGTTATCGGGATATAGGTTGCTTTTATTTTATCGGATTTACCCTGAACGTTTCATCTCCATCGGCAAAGAATTTTACGATTTGTTCTGCTGCGGCAAGCCCTGCGTTTACGTTGGCTTCACTGGTTTGTGCCCCGCATTTTTTGGCAGATGCCAGGTAGCGGTTACCAAACTTTCGCGCCATTTTATCGTGATTCACCGGTTTAATATCGGTAGCGTATTTGAACCCCGGCCGTTCTTCCATGATACGTAACATGTCGGCTTCGTTTACCACCTCTTTGCGTGCAGTATTGATCACGATGCCTTTTTGCGGTAACTTGCTCAATAAATCGTAATCAATACTACCCCTGGTTTGGTCGTTTGCCGGCATGTGGAGCGATATGATTTCACTTTTCTCATACAACTCACCGGGCGATTGCACAGCGGTTACGTTGAATGCTTTTCCCTTTTCAGGATTGAGGGCCAGCGAAGGGGAGTAGGCCAACACTTCCATTCCGAAGCCGTTGGCGATCTTTGCGACCTGTTTTCCAATGTATCCGAAAGCGTGAAGACCCAGTCTTTTCCCTTTGAGTTCCGAACCGGTAGATCCGTCAAAACTGCAACGGGCAAGATAGAGAAGCATACCGAAAACCAGTTCGGCTACAGCATTGGAGTTTTGCCCGGGTGTATTCATCACGCAAATATTGTTGGCGGTGGCTGCATGAAGATCAACGTTGTCGTATCCGGCTCCGGCGCGGACGACAATTTTCAGGTTTCCGGCCGCATCCAGTACTTCTTTATCGACAACGTCACTGCGGACAATCATCGCATCTGCGGTTGATACAGCATGTAGAAGTTCGTTTTTGTCCGTGTATTTTTCCAGCAAAACAGTTTCATGGCCTGCATTTTCAATAATTTCCCTGATTTGTTTAACTGCAGCTGGCGCAAAGGGTTTTTCGGTTGCAATTAAAAATTTCATAATAGTTGTGGTTTAATAAGTCTGTGATTAAATTAAAAAACGCGGGGATAGGTTTCAACGTACCGGATAAAAGGTTTTGATTATCCGGTACGTTAATTGTGTGGCTTTACAAGAAACAACTAATGGTTCCTTTCGAATTCTTTCATGCAGTCAACCAGGGCTTGTACGCCTGATTTTGGCATTGCGTTGTAGATTGACGCGCGGAACCCTCCGATTGAGCGGTGTCCCTTGATGCCCGACATTCCTCTTTCAGTAGCAAATTTCTGGAACTCGGGTTCAAGTTCTTTGTATTCGTCTTTCATCACGAAGCATACGTTCATGATGGAGCGGTCTTCTTCTTTTGCCGTTCCAGTAAATATTTTACTGCTGTCGATGGCATCGTACAGCAGGGCTGCTTTTTCGAGATTGATCTTTTCCATTGCTGCCAGACCTCCCAGGCCTTTCAGCCAACGAAGAGTTTCCATCGCTGAATAAATAGGCAATACGGGAGGCGTATTGAACATGGAGCCTTCTTTGATGTGTGTGCGATAGTCCAGCATGGTCGGAATCGGACGGGTGACTTTTCCCAAGAGTTCTTCCTTTACAATAACAAAGGTGACACCAGCCGGTGCCAGGTTCTTTTGTGCTCCGCCGTAAATTAAACCGTACTTGGATACATCGAGCGGACGGGAGAAAATATCGGAAGACATATCGGCAACCAGGGGTACCGGGCTGTCAATATCTTTCCGGATCTCGGTTCCGTAGATGGTGTTATTGGTGGTAATGTGAAAATAATCAGCATCCGCAGGAACAGTATAATCTTTTGGAATATAGTTGAAAAGCGCTTCCTTGGAAGAAGCAACCTCTACTATCTCCCCAAACAGTTTAGCCTCCTTAAGTGCTTTGCTGGCCCATGTTCCTGTATTCAGGTAGGCTGCCTTTTTCTCCAACAGGTTATAGGGAACCATACAGAACTGCATGCTTGCACCTCCACCGAGGAACAGTACTGAGTATCCTTCGGGAATGTCTAACAGTTCCTTAAAAAGAGCCACAGCCTCGTCAATAACTGCCTGAAAATCTTTGGACCGGTGACTGATTTCAAGAATGGACAGGCCGATTCCATTGAAATTTTTCACAGCTTCTGCCGTGTTCTCAATTGTCGACTGCGGTAAAATAGATGGACCGGCGCTAAAATTATAAATTTTCATAAAAAATAATTTTTAATGTTTTGTATTTAAAGGTTATGTGGTTTTAAATTTCAATCAAATTCAGAACAAAGATAGAAGTTTATTTGTAAGTTTCAATGCGAAAAGCTGAAAATAATTTCACTTGCCGGAGAACCCTGATAGTTCGCTGAAGACAAACTATTTGTAACACCTTGGCTCTTTTATTTTCAATCCTACTCTCGATTAACGAAATAGTTCGATTTCATCAGACTATTTGAGTCGCCTTCGCTCCTCGATTTTCAATTCTGCGCTCGGCAAATCAAATAAATTTGCTCTGCACTCGCTTAACAAAAATGTTCATATTCATTAGGCATTTTCTCGCAGTGGCAAAGCCAAAACAAGTTTGGCTTTGCTCATTCAGCTTAACGAAAATGTTCGTATATTTGTGGTTTGAATTAGCTTATTAAAATTAATGAACTCGCAATATCCTTCAGCTTTACTAGAAAATGCAGTCAACGAATTTGCAAAATTGCCCGGTATCGGCAGAAAGACAGCACTAAGGCTTGTTTTACATTTGCTAAGGCAAGAAGATTCACAGGTTGAGGAATTTGCGCAAGCCCTGGTTACATTAAAACAGGACGTAAAGTACTGCCGCAACTGTCACAATATTTCCGACAGTGAAGTCTGTGGCATCTGCTCCGACAAATCGAGAGATGCTTCAACCCTTTGTGTCGTAGAGAATATTCGCGAGGTGATGGCCATTGAGAATACTACTCAGTTCAAAGGGTTGTATCACGTGTTGGGAGGAATTATTTCGCCCATCGATGGAATAGGCCCGTCTGACCTGCAAATTACCGGGTTGGAAGAACGTGTTAAACAGGGCGGTGTGAAAGAGGTGATTTTAGCACTGAGTGCGACCATGGAGGGAGACACGACCAACTTTTATATTTTCCGGAAGCTACACCCTTACGATGTGAAAGTGAGCATTATTGCGCGAGGTGTAGCGGTCGGTGATGAGATTGAGTATGCCGATGAGATAACGTTGGGCAGGTCTATTTTAAACAGGACACCATTTGACGAATCGTATAAATTAAAATGACAAAAACCATCAGGGAGTTAAACAGGCATTATTACATCAGTATAGTTGTTTTGGCCGTTTTCTTTTTAATTGTGATCTTTAGGGTCATAGGCTTTGGAACACCGGTTCGCGTAACGATGACTGCCGAAATGTATGCCATCGGGATAACGTTATTGCTCATTCCCGTCGCACTTAAGCTGTTTGCCGAAAAAGTAAAGAAAATTCCAAAGGGAACCGGCAAGGCTAGGACGATGAAGTACTACAAAGATGCCTGGTTGTTGAGAATGTATATCGTTAACGCGGTGACGGCGGGAAATATTTTTCTATATGCCCTGTCGCAGAGCAAAAATTTTATCTGGCTTGCGGTAATTTCTTTTATTGTTTATATGTTTTGCAAACCTTCTTGTCAAGAGTTGGAAACCGTTGTCGGGGAAAGTGAAGGCGTGAAATGAGAGACTTTTTTATCAGAGACACCCTCTTTTTAAGGCCGTTGGAACCCGAAGATCTCGATCTTCTTTACCAATGGGAAAACGACACCAGGCTGTGGAAAAACGGATCTACCCTAACACCTTTTTCCCGATTTGCCCTCCGGCAATACCTGGCGGATGCCCGGCAAGATATTTATCAGGCCCGGCAACTTCGGATGATGATTGTGGAGAAGGAAAGTAACAAGGCGGCAGGCACAATTGACCTGTACGATTTTGATCCCCTGAACGGCCGGGCCGGAGTTGGGATTTTGGTGGACGAAAATTTTCGAAAAAAAGGACATGCGTTGCAGGCATTGTTATGCATGGAGGATTATGCCTTCAGCCATTTAAAACTCCGCCAGCTTTACGCTTTTGTCCCTGCAGGAAATATACCAAGCCGGGCCTTGTTTGAAAAAGCGAATTATGAAGAAACTGCCGTTCTGCGGGACTGGATTTCTCTAAACCGCTCGTTTACCGATGTAATAGTAATGCAAAAAATTAACAAGTAAGTGTATGCAGGAAGACATTAAGAAAGCATGTGAAGTGTTGCGGAAGGGCGGTGTGATTTTGTACCCTACCGACACGATCTGGGGAATCGGATGCGATGCCACCAACGAAGATGCTGTAAAACGGGTTTACGAAATAAAGAAACGAGACGATTCAAAGTCGATGCTGGTGTTGATGGAAAATCCGGTAAAACTGCAGAATTATATCACGGATGTCCCTGACATAGCGTGGGACCTGATAGACCTCGCCGACAAACCGCTTACCATTATATACGACGGCGCCAGAAATCTGGCAGCCAACCTTATTGCGGAAGACGGATCCGTCGGGATCCGGATTACCTCGGAACTCTTTTCTGCCGAACTTTGCAAACAGTTTCGCAAGCCTATTGTGTCTACATCAGCCAACCTAAGTGGAGAAGCCTCACCTTCAACTTTCAAGGAGATTTCGGAAGAGATAAAAAACGCAGTGGATTATATTGTCACTTACCGGCAAAAAGACAAGAACAAAGCCCAACCTTCGGGTATTGTTAAACTGTCTAAAAACGGCACAATCAGTATTATCCGAAAGTAATTTAGTAGTATGATTGTCAGTGAAATATACAATAAAATACACAATTGGAGGAAGATAAACATCAAGGAACGCCATTTCTTGCTGTTTGCCTGTTTTATTGTAGGTATTCTTACCGCACTGGCAGCTTATTTGCTGAAATTGTCCATCCATTTTGTAGAGTTGTTCCTTACGAATAATTTTTCGCAAACCGGAGCCAATTATTTGTACCTGGTTTATCCTATCATCGGGATTTTGCTGGCCGGATTATTTGTCAAGTATTGGGTCAAAGACGATATCAGCCACGGAGTAACAAAAATTCTTTTCTCTATCTCACAACGAAAAAGCCGGATCAAACCTCATAACATGTACACCTCGCTGGTAGCAAGTTCCATCACTATTGGTTTTGGCGGATCGGTAGGAGCGGAGGCTCCTATTGTGTTAACGGGATCGGCTATCGGATCGAATGTGGGGCGATTTTTTAAACTCGATCAGCGGAACCTGATGTTGCTTGTAGGTTGTGGGGCTGCGGGCGCCATAGCCGGAATATTCAAGGCTCCTATTGCGGGAATTCTTTTTGTGATTGAGGTGCTTTTGCTTGATTTAACGTTATCGTCTATACTTCCATTGTTGGTAACCGCTGTTACGGCCACTACCATATCGTATATCCTTACCGGGACGGATGCGATGTTTGCCTACTCGCAGGTGGAAGCTTTTACCCTTCAGCGGATTCCTTATGTAATACTGTTGGGGATTATTTGTGGGTTTCTCTCGCTTTATGTCACCCGAACCATGAGCTGGAGCGAGGATGTATTTTCCAGGCTGAAACCCTGGACACGGTTTGCTTTGGGCGGTGTCTCCCTCAGTATACTTATTTTTCTGTTTCCGCCTTTGTTTGGAGAAGGATATAATTCCATTGAGACACTCCTGGCCGGAGGCCATAAATTCAATGAACTGTTAAACGGTAGTTTCTTTTATAACGCCCAAAGCCGGTGGGGAATAGTTGTTTTTCTAGGATTGATATTATTCTTTAAAACCTTTGCAACCAGTGCTACCAACGGTGGAGGAGGTACCGGAGGAGTCTTTGCGCCCACGTTGTTTATGGGTTGTATTTTGGGCTTTATCTATTCTTATACGATGAACGAACTGGGATTAGTGACTTATCTTCCGCAGGAAAATTTTGCACTGATGGGGATGGCTGGGGTGATGGCCGGAGTAATGCATGCACCGCTTACCGGAACGTTTCTCATCGCAGAACTTACGGGAGGGTATGAGCTGTTTCTACCGCTGATGATTGTCTCTATTTGCTCTTATGCGACCATAGTAGTTTTTGAAAAACACAATATTTACGCAATGCGTCTGGCGAAAAGAGGTGAACTGATCACGCACCATAAGGATAAAGCAGTCCTCACTTTCCTGAAGGTCGAGGATATGCTGGAAACCAATATCCCTATTGTTCATCCCGAGATGACGTTAGGCGATATGGTAAAAGTGATATCAAGCAGCCAGAGAAATATCTTTCCGGTGGTGAACGATGATGGAACACTACAAGGGCTTGTGTTGTTGAACGATATCCGGAATATTATGTTTCGTCCGGAGCTTTACGATACTTTCAAGGTGAAGAAATTTATGGTAGGTTCGCCGGCAGAGATCAAGATCGACACTCCGATGGAGAAAGTGATGAATACTTTCGAAGATACTAAAGCATGGAACTTACCGGTTGTTGATGACAATGGAATTTACAAGGGAATTCTCTCACAATCATCTGTTTTTAATTACTACCGCGATGTATTGGTGGAAAACTACTCCGAAGAGGAGGAGTGAGTAAAATCCGGTTATCTTACCAACACCTTTAAGCTTTTATTTATTCCGTCAACATTCACTTTTACGATATAAACCCCTTTGGCCAAATGACCAACGGAGAAGGACGCTCTGTTGATACTGCTTTCGGCCTTTTCTTCAAAGACTTTTTGTCCTGATACATAGAAAATTTCCCACGCGATCAGATCTTTGTTTGATTCAATAAAAATTCTGTTTACCGCTTTGTTGTAGTAGGCTTTTATCTCTGTTTCTTTTTGTGAAGGATCATCCGGGGCAGTCAGTCCTGTACCAATCACGTAGGGGGTAATTAGCAACGAAGTGTTGATGGGATTTTCGATGTTCTCGGAAGACCTTACCCAACCCGTTGCATTTTTCATCCACGCAGTGGATACGATTCCCGATCCAATTTTCCTGGGTTGTACATTCAGCAGGGAAAATCCATTGGGTACCGGGCTTACATCGGTGTATGAGATAAAAAACTTTCCGGACACTTCCACTGGATCAGAGAACTTTACGTAGTTTTCTACGTTGTTCCTCATATCGCGGTAAGTTTCGTAGAAATTTCCAGCCTGATAATAACGGAACGAATAGCTGAGCGATGTTTCGTGCAGGAGTGTACCGGGCGATCCGTTGTTGTCAGCATAGATTTTGATCCGAATGTTTAGGTTTTGAATGTTGTTTGTGATGGGAGAAGTAACAAAAACACCATTGAGCCGGGCGGGTGTGGATGCGTAAAATTCTTCAGCAAACTCGTTATATCCAAACGTGTTGTTTGTCGCAAACATCGGCACAGAGTTGTAGTACGATTGAATAACGGAATCGGTGGCCACATAATTGGAACTCCGGGTGTAGGGTTGGTTCAGGTAGGGATTGAATCCGTCAATTTGTTGAAACTGGGAGTTTCCCGGGTCCAGATAACTTTTCAATGAATTCGGATTTCCTAACGAACCGGTAATGTTCCATGCCTTGTATAACGATGAGTAGACATCAGGGCCTGGGGGAGACGAGCATTGCGACTCACCGCCAGTAAGTGCCCCCAGGACTCTTTTCTCCTTGTCCAGCAAGGGAGAGCCCGACGATCCCTCTTCCGTTGCGGCCACATCCCATGCGCGAACAGCCCAGTGCCCGTTGGGTTCCATGTTGTATCTCGGGTCATCGAAAGAGCCAATTGCCAATGGATCATTTTCAATGGCTACCTTCTTTGTACCTCCATTCGGATGATGGATTCCGTGAAAAGGAGGTTGGGGAGAAGCGCTGACGTTCCATCCTAAATAATAAGGCTGGTATTCTTTCGGGGGAGTTTGCTTGAATTTCAACAGGGAGATGTCGTATCGTTCACTGATTAGGACCGAATCGGCAGAAGCCATGGTCATTTGTAACGGCCCACGTATTTCTTTATCACAAACCGGAGATTGATAGGCGAAAAAGGCCACGATGCTTCCTGCGACCATATCGTACCTGCGGTTTGCCAAAAAGGCGGGGTCGTAGTCTCTGTTGATACAATGTGTAGCCGTTAGCAGGTATGGAGATCCGTCTTCAGTCGAATTATTCACGAGCGATCCGGTGCAATAAGTGGTTCCATTGATAATAAGAGCCACTACGCCACTGCCGGGCTGAACATCTTCGGGGTAACAGACCAGGTTGGGATGGCAGGACTGCCGGGGATCTCTGGGTTCCGTTGCTCTAAACAGTCCGCGGAAATCGTGATTCACTTCTCCGATCTCTATCTCTCCTTTAAAAGCGGCATCCAACGGCTCCTGGTACTCCACGATGATCTCATCACCGGCGATGGGTTGGACGGGAAGGAGGTTTAATTCGGTATTGTTTTCCTGGGTGTATGATCCCAAGACCTCAGATTGGTCGGCGTTGTACACAAACACGTTCGCTCCTTCGGGTAAACGGAATTTCGAAAAAAGAATATTCAGGGAGTATGCTTTTCTCGACCGGATCCCCACCCGCCATATTTTTCTGTTGTCTAACGTATTGAAAGTGACACCTGAGTTATCGGGACGAAGAAATACGTGAAATTTGTGGGCAAACTCCAGGCTTTTAAACTTTTTGCCTTCGGCTTCTGAGCGTAGCATCGCTTGCTGAACATCAAACGATGGCATTTCAACAAAGGGAGTCTCCAGTCTTTGCAGGTTTCGGGTATATGCACTGGCATTTACAGGCAGCGGTCGCCCGCCGTGGCTTATCTGGGCAAAACCGGAAGAAGTAAGGAGTGATAACAGGAATGGAATGAGGATTGTTTGAATATTTTTAGGTATGGGCATACTGTTCGTAATTAAGATTGACCGTTGCAAATTTAAGACGTTTTTAATAAATAAGATTACTTTTGTGGTGTTTTATTCCGATGCACATGCTTATTTTACAGAAGAACCTGAAAGATTTCCTCGACCGGAAGGCCGACTTTTACAACAGGACATCATTTATTGAAAACGATCCAATCTTTGTGCCGCACCAGTTCACCTTGAAGCAGGACATTGAAATTATGGGCTTTTTTGCCGCTACGTTCGCTTGGGGACAACGGAAAACGATTATTCAGAAATCCATGGAGCTGGCACGGCGATTCGACGGCAAGCCCCACGAATTTATTTTGCACCATTCCGAATCCGATTTGAAACAGCTGCTGGGATTCAGGCACCGTACATTTAACGATACCGATTTACTCTGGTTCGTGGATTTTCTACACCGGCATTATAAAGAGAGTGAAAGCCTGGAAGAAGCCTTTCTCCCTGAAACCGGGTTTACGGACATGGAGGGTGCGTTGATTCATTTCGGGCAATACTTCTTCAATGCTCCCGATGCACCCGGGCGCACCCGGAAACACGTGGCATCCCCGGAAAGAAATTCAACCTGCAAGCGGCTCAATATGTTCCTTCGCTGGATGGTGCGTTGCGATGGAAAAGGTGTGGATTTCGGTTTATGGAAAAGGATTCAACCGGCAGTGCTGATTTGTCCCGTTGACCTGCATGTGGACAGAACAGCTCGTCGCCTGGGTTTAGTCACACGGCGGCAAACAGACTGGAGAACAGCTGTGGAACTCACCGAAAACCTCCGACTATTGGATGCATGTGATCCTGTAAAATACGATTTCGCCCTTTTTGGGCTCTCTATTGAGAAGGAAATATATGATCTGTAGTCCAATCGTTTTACGCTTCCCCTCCAAACTCCATAAGGTATGCTTTGATGAAATCATCCAGGTCGCCGTCCATTACGCCGGTGACATCTGAAGTCTGGTAATTGGTGCGGTGATCTTTTACCCGCCGGTCGTCGAAGACATAACTGCGGATTTGTGAACCCCATTCTATTTTCTTTTTTCCTGCTTCGATTTGTGCTTGTGCCGTCCGGCGTTTTTCGAGTTCGATTTCATAGAGTTGTGACTTTAGCAACCGCATGGCGTTCTCACGGTTTCCCATTTGTGAGCGACTCTCGGTATTCTCGATAACAATTTCCTGCTCCTCGCCTGTGTCCGGATCCTTGTAGAGGTAATGTAGCCGTACACCGGTTTCTACCTTGTTTACGTTCTGTCCGCCTGCTCCCGATGATCGGAAGGTATCCCAGGAAATATTGGCCGGGTTTACGTAAATTTCGATGCTATCATCCACCAATGGTACCACAAAGACCGATGCAAACGACGTCATGCGCTTGCCCTGCGCGTTGTATGGGGAAACCCTGACCAGCCGATGTACACCGTTCTCGCTTTTCAGAAAGCCATAGGCAATGTCGCCTTCCACTTGTAGGGTGGCTGTTTTTATACCGGCGTCGTCGCCGTCCTGCCAGTTGGTTACAGTAGTTTTGTACCCTTTGCTTTCGCACCAGCGCTGATACATGCGGAACAACATCGACGCCCAGTCCTGGCTTTCGGTCCCGCCGGCTCCGGCGTTTATTTTCAATACCGCACCCAATTGATCCTCTTCGCGACGGAGCATGTTTTTCAGCTCCAGGTTTTCGATCAGTTCGAGTGCCCGGCCGTAATTGGTGTCTACCTCTTCTTCGCTGACTATGCCTTCTTTAACAAAATCGAATGCCAATTGTAACTCCTCGGTGGCCGATTTTACCTTGTCGTAGGCATTGAGCCAGCCTTTCAGTTCACGCACGATTTTCATCTGGGCTTCGGCAGCTTTATTGTCGTTCCAGAAATCGGGAGCTTGTGTTTTCAGTTCTTCTTCTTCGAGTTGGATAGTCTTTGCATCGATGTCAAAGATACCCCCTCAGCGCTTGCTCGCGCTCCAACACATTTTTAAGTTGGTCTGCAGTTATCATATTTTTTGAGATTGAATGATTGAATTGGTTTTTACCTTTTTTTCAGGGTGCAAAAATACGCAAAATTCGCCATCAGCCAAAACATTTGTCCTGCTGAAATCTGGAGTCACCCGTTGTTCAGGGCCTGATGACAAGTTTTTCACCCGGCTTTAAAACCGTTCCAAGCTGTGGATTCCAGTCCCTTAGTTGCGCTACGGAGCAGTTGTATTTCCGGGAGATGGAGTAAAGTGTTTCACCCGGTTTTACCGGGTGTGTAATAGGTTCATTTTCAATGATTTTTGTTTCAGCAGGTTCCGGGACGGAAATTGTATCGGGACGCACCATTGTCTGAACTGCCGGCTTTATGACTTCTTCCTGTCCCTGTTTGTTTTTAGGTAAATTGGGGAGAGATTGATTTACAGGGCGGGAATGAACAATAAGTTCCTTTGTTTCGGGATTTTGTGGGATGTCAGCTGTCTCTTTTTCGCTTTTTGTCTTAGGTGCTTCGATTAAAACCTGTTCCTTGGCTTTAGCCGAGGTGAAAGCATTTCTCCGGGTGTCGCCTTTTTTTACCTGTTTGGGCTTTTCTCGCGGAACTTTTTCAGCTATAGCCAACGCATTGTTTTCTTGCAGGATTCTTCCGCCACGCAGGTAACGGGATGCGTAATAAGGTTCGGTGGAAAGAGAGACAATAACTCCACTTGTGGTTGATGCGTGGAGAAAGCGAAACTCTCCGCCCGGAAGCAATTCTTTCACGATACCTACGTGTCCGACTCTACCGTTGCGTGCACGTCCCTCGAAGAAGACTAGATCACCCACCTGTAGATGCTCTCGCTGCCTGATGCTGGGCATCTGTCGGTCTTGTCCTGCCGAACTCGTGCTCAGCCTGTACCCAAACTCCCTGAAAACAAATGAGGTGAAGCCCGAACAATCAAATGCATGTGGCCCTTTTCCGGCAAACCGGTACGGTTTGTTCAGGTACCGCATTCCATAATTGATGACCTCCTGTCCGGTGCCTGTGAGTTTTTTACTGGGCGTTACGGTTGTTTTTTTTACTCCGCAGGAAACCATTAGGACGGCAAGAAGTGTCAGCAGTACAGTTTTTTTATGCATTCATTCCGTCTTTTTGTGTGAGCTCATTTTTTTTTGTTGTGCAAAAATAGGAAAATATCCTTGATGAAGCATACGGGAATCCTTCCTTTAACTAATTATCCGAAATTTTAGGACTTGAAGAAAGCGTTGGATGTAAAGAAAAAGCACTATTTTTGCATTTTATCGCAATTAAGGCAAAACAATGGAGCAAATTAAAAACATCGTTTTCGATTTTGGTGGAGTGTTAATCGACTGGAATCCTGTATATCTTTACAGTAAGATTTTTGAAGATCGTGCCGAGATGGAGTATTTTCTGAACAATGTTTGCACGTATCCGTGGAACGTCCTTCAGGATGCCGGCCGTCCTGTCGCACTCGCAACAGCTGAAAAGCAGCAGGAGTTTCCTCAATACAAGGATGAAATTGCGATGTATTATGGCCGGTGGGCAGAAATGCTGGGTGGTGAGATTAGTGAAAACTCCCGGTTGGTGAAGCTCCTGAGCAAAAATTACAACACCTACGGACTGACCAACTGGTCGGCCGAGACCATTCCCGTGGCCATGGAGCGGTATGAATTCTTCAACTATTTAAAAGGAATGGTGGTTTCGGGTGACGAGAAAATCGTAAAACCCGACCCGAAATTGTATTATATTTTATTGGATCGATTCAGTATAGACCCTGAAGAGACGTTGTTTATCGATGATAATGCACACAACATAGATACTGCCAGACTATTGGGCTTTAGGACTATACATCTTGTTCCGGAAATGAACCTGAAGGAAGAGTTGGTGAAGATGGGGGTGTTGTTATAAATAATACTTTTTAACCTTTGGCAACACGCTATTTGCCAATTATTTCCTATCTTTGCATCCGAAAATAATCGTGTGGACAGATTTGAACTGCTTGCAACCACAGAAAAAAATGCTAAAACGCCCAGCTGTTCGCTATTTTTTCTTGCATGCACTTCCTTTTCTCTCCCGACTGGTTACGTAAATTTTATTAATCACAAAGCCGATAATCAAAGGTTTGGGATAACAGTACTTTTATGGTTTAAAAATCAAATAGCCTAGCATCCTCAATGTTGATTTTGGTCCTTTTATCTTAAAAAATGAATTATTTCTTTACCTCCGAATCGGTGTCCGAGGGACACCCCGATAAAGTAGCCGATCAGATATCGGATGCTTTGCTGGACGAGTTTCTGGCATATGACCCTAACTCGAAAGTAGCTTGCGAAACGTTGGTGACAACCGGTCAGGTTGTTCTTGCCGGGGAAGTTAAATCAAATACGTACGTTGATGTTGCCGAGGTGGCGCGTAAGGTTATTGCCGGTATCGGCTACACCAAAAGCGAATACCAGTTTGAAGCCAAATCGTGCGGTGTTTTTTCGAGCATCCACGAACAATCCGACGACATAAACCGGGGGGTTGACGGCAAAGCAGACCCGATGGACCAGGGCGCCGGTGATCAGGGGATGATGTTTGGTTATGCAACAGCGGAAACCGATAACTATATGCCGTTGGCATTGGATTTGAGCCACGCATTGTTGCGCGAATTGGCTAACATCCGGAAAAACGAACTGGAACTGATGCCCTACCTCCGTCCCGATGCCAAATCGCAGGTTACCATTGAGTATTCCCCGGACGGAACTCCTGTCCGCATTGATACAATCGTGATTTCCACTCAGCACGATGAGTTTATTTATCCCGAAAGTAATACAAGGGAGGCGGTTTTAAAGGCGGATGCGGCCATGCAGCAACAAATAGCCAATGATGTGAAAACGATTCTGATTCCGCGTGTCCGTGAGAAGTATAAACATACCCGGGACATTCATAAACTTTTCGACGATAAGATAAAGTACCACATAAATCCTACCGGAAAATTCGTTATCGGTGGCCCGCACGGAGATACGGGATTGACCGGACGCAAAATCATCGTGGATACTTACGGAGGGAAAGCGTCGCACGGCGGCGGTGCATTTTCCGGGAAGGATCCGTCTAAAGTGGATCGTTCAGCAGCTTATGCGGCACGCCATATCGCCAAAAACCTGGTTGCTGCGGGAGTGGCATCTGAAGTATTGATACAGGTTTCGTACGCCATCGGTGTGGCACATCCTATGAACATTTATGTGAATACCTTCGGGAAGAGTAGGGTAGATATGGCTGATGCTGAAATCGCCGAAAAAGTAAAAACCCTGTTCGATATGCGTCCTAAGGCTATTGAGAACCGGTTGAAACTTCGTAATCCGATATATTTGGAAACGGCTTCCTACGGACATATGGGCCGTCAACCGGAAATTGTTACGAAGAAATTTGAATCTCGTTATATGCCGGAGACAGTCGTCAAGGAAGTCGAGCTTTTTACCTGGGAAAAACTGGATTATGTGGATGTAATTCAGAAAGAATTTGGGTTATAATAAAAAATGAAACGGAATTTATCTGAAAAAAATATCAGAGAGGTGGTTGTTTACTGCGCTTCGAGCCCTCACATTGGAGAAGCGTATTTCGATATTGCCCGGCAATTGGGAAAAGTCTTGGCAAATAACGACATCACGTGTATAACCGGTGGTGGAAAACAGGGATTGATGGGGGCAGTAAACGATAGTGTGCTGGAGAACGGGGGAAAAGTAAAAGGGATTATTCCACAATTTATGATCGATTCGGGGTGGTGCCATCCTCAGTTATCGGAGCTGGTTGTTACCGAATCGATGCACGAGCGTAAATTTTTGATGGCTAAGCAATCCGATGCTGCCGTTGCGCTGCCAGGCGGATTCGGGACATTGGAAGAGTTAGCGGAGATTCTCACGTGGAAGCAGTTGGGACTCTACAAAAATGCAGTTGTTATTCTCAATATAAACGGTTATTACGATCCTTTACTGGCGATGTTTGATAAAATGATCTGCGAAAAATTTCTTCATCACAATTATCGTAATTTATGGCAGGTTGTTGACTCACCGGACAAAGCGATTGAATACCTGCAAAATGGTGAGGTATGGAACCCTTCTTTTACCAAATATGACAAAAAAGAATTGTAATTTTGTTGAAAATTTGTAAGGTGTGCCCGAAAGAATTCCCCAAATACCGGTAGATGACGTTATTGGACAATCATCCGATTCAATTCGGGTCGGATTTTTGTCGTTTGAGTATATTCCTACAGATAACACCGGGCTTTTTTTTAATGTCGACAGTTCTACTTTCTCGGTTTCATCGGGGCAAATGCCTGAGGGATTTTCCGGAGCGCTTCTTCCCTTTTCTCAAACCGTTCATAGCGTTTTTTTTCTCTTCTTTACATTCTGTTTTGTTATTGTTGCTTTCTGGTTTAACAGAGAAGGCCTTACGTTGGTGGCTAACTTCAGAAATATCTTTTCGGGAGGAATGCGAAGACGGACAATCTTTAAGGAAGAGATTACTACAACCGGAATCTGGAGCGAGTTTTTTTTGATTTTTCAAACCATCCTGATTTTAACTGTCGTTTTTTTTACTTTTTTTTGGGATAAAGGTATTTCCGGCTTATCCGTTAAAAACATGGTGTTGGTCTTTCTGGCTGTTTTTCTCGGTATTCTGCTTTTTCTCAGTATAAAATATTTAGTATACAAGTTGATAGGTTATATTTTTATTGAATGGGGTATAAGTGAGTGGACAGAAAAGTATTTCAGGGTAGTTGAACTAATGGGAGTACTTATTTTTATTCCGGCAATGTTCTTAGTGTTTGTGCCGGGGTATGCAAAAATAGCTCTTTTTTTACTAATTATAATTTTTTTTATTATAATGATGGTGGTTTTCTGGAATCTGTTAAATGTTTTTGCTAAAAACAAAGTGGGTTTGCTTAATTATTTTTTGTACCTTTGCGCCATTGAAATCGTCCCTTTTTTTCTGCTTTACAAGGGGGTGGTTTCTTTAGTAAATATCGCAGGTAATTAATTCGTTATGGCTGTACGCAAAGTAAAAAGAGTCCTTATATCACAACCTCAACCCAGTAACGGAAAGTCTCCTTATTTCGAATTGGGAGAAAAATTTCATGTGGAATTCCAATTCAGGCCTTTTATAAAAGTGGAGAGAGTATCCCTGAAGGAATTTCGTCATCAACGTATAAACATACTCGATTTCACGGGTATTGTCATGACCTCGCGTACGGCAGTAGATAATTTCTTCTCCCTTTGCGAGGAGCAAAAAATAACCATGCCTGAATCGATGAAGTATTTTTGTATATCCGAAACCGTGGCGCTTTACCTGCAAAAATACATTGTTTATCGAAAAAGAAAAATATTTTTCAGTCAGACGGGAAAAATAGAAGGGTTGAACACCGCTTTTACCAAACACTCAAAGGAAAATCTGCTTGTCCCGGTTCCAGAAGAGCATAATGAAGAGGTGCTGAATTACCTGACTTCAAAAAAGCTGAAGTTTACTCCAAGTATTATGTATCGTACGGTGAGTAATGATTATGAGGAAGGTGAAGTGCTCGACACCGATATGATTGTCTTCTTTAGCCCCATCGGTGTACAATCTTTATTGAAAAATTTTCCCGATTTTAAACAGGGTGATATGAGCATTGGTTGTTTTGGTGCGACCACTGCAAAAGCTATCTTAGACGAAGGGTTACGGCTCGATTGTGAAGCTCCTACGCCGGAATATCCGTCGATGAGTATGGCGCTTGACGCTTTTCTGAAAGAAAATCACAAAAAACACGCCTGATTTTTAGATTGGCCTGTCGGACAATTAAACTACAGGCTAAATTTCTATTTTTTTATTTCCTTAGCAATACAATCAATTGCAAAAAACAACTATCTTTGTAACAATAATTGCTTTCGGAGGAAATGCTGTTATCTATGGTTGAAGGACAACGTTTTACTTTCAAAAAAGAGGAACGTGTAACCGGCAATAAAAGGATTTCAATTCTTTTTGCTCGTGGCAGGTCCTTTCTTGTATATCCATTTAAGGTGGTCTTTTATGAATACGAGTGTATTGCCCCAGAAACTGTTTCCGTCCTGATAAGTATACCCAAAAAGAGATTGAAACGGGCAACAGCTCGCAATCGGATGAAAAGATTGGTGAGAGAAGCTTACCGGGTAAACAAAGGCTTGCTTCTATCCCATTTGTTGACGGAAAATCATCGGGTTGACATAGCATTTGTTTACGTGAAAGACGAAATTTCCGGTTATGACAAGGTGGAAAAAAGCGTGTGCAGGTCCCTGCGGGAGATATCGAATAAACTAAAAGAGGAAAAGGAAGAATGCTGAAGTTCTTAAAAAATATGCTTACACACCTGCTTCTCGCACCAGTTTATTTTTACCGGTATGCCATTTCGCCACTCTTGCCGCCCAGTTGCCGGTATACGCCCACTTGCTCGCAATACACCATAGACGCGCTTAAAAAACACGGGCCTTTTAAAGGAACGTATTTGTCTGCAAAACGCATTTTAAGCTGTAATCCATGGGGCGGATCGGGATATGACCCGGTGCCGGAACCCAGGGCTAAAAAGCAGCAAGACAAACCGAAAGCAGAGTAAACAATTTATATGGAACTATACGACGTCCACACCCACCAGATTCTTTTGGAGGACACCGATGATCCCTATCACTCGTGTATCCTCGATGTGTACCCCCTTGAGTTTGAAGTAGCCAAAGAAACGAACGACCGCCATGCTTTTTCCTGTGGAATCCATCCCTGGTATTCCGAAGACAGCGAAAATCAGATGATTTACTTGAAAGAAATTGTGGGAGACCCACGCATAGTTGCCATCGGCGAAACCGGTTTGGATAAACTGAAAGGCCCTTCCTTCGATGTTCAGATCCCTGTGTTCAAGGAACACATCGTCTTATCGGAAAAATTGGAAAAGCCGCTGATTATCCATTGTGTGAAAGCGTGGGAAGAGTTGTTACGTGTGCGCGACGAAGCCAACCCCGCCCAACCGTGGATTTTGCACGGATACCGGGGTAAACCGGAACTGACCAAGCGACTGGTTCGGGAAGGTTTCTACTTTTCAGTAGGTGACGATATAAATGTGGAATCTATGGAGCTTATTCCCATCGAAAGCCTTTTTTGCGAAACCGATGAGGATTTTATGGATATCCGTGACGTGTATGCTCAGGCTGCCCAGGCAGTGAATATGGAGCTCGAAGAGTTTGCCGAAAAAATTGCACAAAATATACACCGTATTTTCCCAACGCTAAAAGCGCCCAAGCCTTTTGATCCGGAAGAAGAGGAAGAAGAGGAGGATTGATGGGTGATGAGGCGGCTGGCTGGCTGGATTATTTTCTTCCAAAATCTGCCGGAATTTCCCCCCAGTTGTTGGTTTCCCATTTGATAACCGGGTTTTCATACGTGTTTTCCGATAACCACTTCTCGGCCCGGGTGATAAGCTCGAAAATGGGTTGGTTATGCTTGGTTTTTTCTAACTTGGTATTGCACTTTTTTCTGACCACCCACTTCATGGCATTCACGCTATCGGAATAAACCGGCAGTTTGCTGTTTTTATGTTTCAACAATGCCAGTGCGTGAACGATAGCTAAAAACTCGCCGATATTGTTGGTGCCGTCTTTCAGGGGTCCAACGTGAAAAATCTCAACTCCGTCTGCGACAAAAACACCCCGGTATTCCATTAATCCGGGATTTCCACTGCAGGCAGCATCCACCGCGATACTTTCCGTAAGATACTTTTCTTGAGACGTGGCTATTTTCCGGTTTTTGGGGCCTGTTTTTCCGATGTGCTTCCAGGGATTGTCGTTGAAAGCCGCATCTGCTTCTTCCTTCGTTTCAAATGATTTGTACCGGGCCTGTTCAAAACCCGTCACCTGTGCCTTGCACTCGTCCCACGACGAGTAAATTCCCGGCTGAACACCCTGCCAAACTACATAGAATTTCTTTTTAGCCATTACCTCGTTACATCGTGTCTAAAACATACGGTGCAATCTCATGCTGGAGATCGGGGTGGGGATCTTCGATGGAAATGATGCTGTCAACTATGAACTTCGTGTAGCCGCGCCAGGGGATGGGTGCAAAAAATTCCTTGTAATGCAGTTGTACGTTCTTCCCACTTGAGAGCATCAACTTTTCGGCGATCTCCTTGTTTTCTACCGAAAAATCGAATTGGTTGGATTGTAGTCCTCCCGGTTTGTCTGCCCTGAATCCGGTCTGGATAAGTTTCCCTTCGTATGTCTTGAAAATCACCCCTTTATATACCAGGTAATTCAATTCACCTGATTTAACGCCCGTGCCAAAAACATAATAATAACGCACATATACAAATATGGTGAACGCAATCAGGATGATTCCGATAAACCGTCCGAACCATTTCCTGCTTCTTCTCTTTTTGGGTTGTAGGTCGTTCATATAAATTCAGTTTTCGATTCTTCGCCAAAGGTACGTTTTTTTTGCTTTTTTAGCTATTTATTGCCCCAAAAATAAAGCCCCATCTCTCTTTTTAAGTTAACTTTGTGCATCAAATATTACAACCCAAAAAATTGTCGTATGCATAAGTTAACTTTAATTGTTGTTGCTCTTTTTATTTCGGTTTCTCTTTTCTCCCAAAAATCAGTTTACACATTTACTGTAGTTAAAGAAAACCCTATAACATCGGTAAAAAATCAGGCAAGCACAAGCACCTGCTGGAGCTTTTCGGGAGTGAGCTTCCTGGAATCTGAACTATTGCGGAAAGGAAAAGGTACATTCGACCTCTCGGAGATGTATATCGTAAGAAGAAACTACGAAGACAAAGCCGAGAAGTATGTACGGACACACGGACACCTGAATTTTGCACCCGGTGGATCGTTTGCCGATGTGATAGAAACGCTCGATGAATACGGAATTGTTCCCGATGATGCTTATACCGGTTTGATCGACAGAGCGGAACGCCACGACCACGGTGAAATGGACAAGGTATTGAGTAGTTATATGAAAGGAATCATCGGAAACAATACTGTTTCAACAGTATGGAACAAAGGATTTTGCGGTATCCTGGATGCTTATCTGAAAGAAAAACCCGCTTCGTTCATTTATAACGGGAAGACCTACACGCCGCAATCGTTCAAAGACTTTTTAGGGTTGAATGGGAACGATTACATTTCAATAACTTCATTCACGCATCATCCGTTTTATGCATCTTTTCCCCTTGAAGTGCCCGACAACTGGCGTTGGGCAAATTCATATAACCTGCCGGTGGATGAAATGATGGCTGTCATCGATAATGCTATTATGAACGGTTATACGGTTGCCTGGGCTTCGGATGTGAGCGAAGGCGGATTTTCACGTCAGGGCATAGCCATTGTACCTGATGAAAATGCGGCGGAAAATGCAGGGACCGATCAGGCAAAATGGTTGGGTTTGTCGGAACGTGAGAGACGTTCGACCATTGCCGGAAAAGTGGGCTCTGAAGTGCTGAAAGAGAAAAATATTACGCAGGAAATGCGTCAGTTGGCGTACGATAATTATCAGACAACAGACGATCACGGCATGCATATCTACGGTATTGCCAACGATCAGAACGGCAACAAATATTACCTGGTGAAAAATTCATGGGGAAAAACAGGACCCTACGATGGAGTGTGGTACGCGTCGGAAGCTTTTGTTCGTTACAAAACATTGAGCATCGTTATTCACAAAGATGCACTCCCAAAAGAGACGGCGAAAAAATTATGAGTTCAGAAGGAACATTATGGAAATTTCCGCATTATACGAGATCTATAAAAAATATCCGGTAGTTACTACCGATTCCCGTGTTTGTCCGCACGATTCTATTTTCTTTGCACTCAAAGGTGAGCATTTTAATGGCAACCAATTTGCCGAAAGTGCCATTGAAAAAGGTTGTGCCTACGCTGTTGTGGATGAGTGGGAAAATGACAAGCCGGAGAACCCACGCATAATTGTGGTGGAAAATGTACTGGAAACTTTGCAAAAGTTGGCCAATTTTCACCGGAAAAAGCTAAAGATAACCATTGTGGGTATTACGGGTACAAATGGAAAGACGACCACGAAGGAGTTGATTGCCTCTATCCTTTCCAGGGAGTTTAAGGTTGCTTTTACCCAGGGAAACTTCAATAACCACATCGGTGTGCCTCTCACATTATTGTCGATAAATAAGTCGCACGAAATTGGTGTCATTGAGATGGGCGCCAATCATCCAGGCGAAATCCGTGAATTATGTGAGATCGCCGAACCCAATATCGGATTGATCACCAACATCGGAAAAGCCCACATTGAAGGATTCGGGTCGTTGGAAAATGTAATCAAGACCAAATGCGAACTTTACGATTTTATCCGTGAACACGAAGGCAAGGTGTTTGTGAACAAAGATAATTCAACGTTGAGCGAAAAATCGGAAGGAATGGACAGGATTTTGTACGGACGTGATAACCCTGGCTTGTTTGTGTCGGGTACATTGTCGGCTGAAACACCATTCTTGCATTTCGATTGGAATTTTTTTGAACACCCTCACCGTGTGAAAACTCATCTCGTGGGAGAGTATAACCTCGATAATGCCCTGGCTGCTGCAGCCATAGGTAAATATTTTGGCATCAATGCCGAGCTTATCAGTAGCGCCCTCGAAGCTTACGAGCCTAAAAACAACCGTTCGCAATTTGAACGTACTCAGCACAACGACCTTATTATTGATGCTTACAATGCTAACCCCACAAGCATGAAAGCCATGCTTGAATTTTTCTCAAAAATCAAATCCGATTTACCTAAGGCGGTCATTTTGGGTGAGATGAAAGAATTGGGACCTATAGCCGAAGTTGAACACAGGAAAATGTTGGACTATCTGCACGGGCAGTCATTCGATAAAATTTACCTGGTTGGTTCTGTATTTACCGACGGAGTAACTGGGAGCATCACAATGAAAAATACGTTCGTTTTTGAGCGAGTGGAACAATTGATTGAGGAGTTGGAACGACATCCTTTAGCCGGGTATTATGTCCTGCTAAAAGGATCACACTCAGTCCAACTGGAGAAAGTTATACCGTTTTTGTGAATTTGTAAAAAAGAAGAAGCACGACATGATACACTACCTACAATGCAACAACTGCGGCAACCGTAACGAGATGAAATCGGAATATGTGGTATTCTGTACATCGTGCGGACAGAAGCTCGACAATAATTTCACCCAATGGCAGCGAAGAAATCCCGGCGGAACATTTGAAGATTTTAAACGAAACGCCTGTTTCACAGAAGATCAATTGCCACCCGCAATACCGATAAAGAAAGGCAAGATACTCAAATCGAGATCTCTGAAGGAGAAAATTCTTATCGTAGTAATAACCACAATTTTTGCGGCTGTCGGTTCATGGCTTGGTAGTGCGGCTGTCACTGCACTTAAGAACAACAAAAAAACCGATGAAAAGGTACTCTCGGAACAATGGGTAAAGAAAACCTACGGAACTTATCAGTTAACTCTTGAAACACCCTGGGAGCTGAAATCTTCGACACCACCCCCGTTGCCCGAGAATATAAAAAGAATGCTGGAGAAGATGGAAACATTTGAAACGTCCAATGACAATCAATTTAAGGTAGGGGTGATTGAGGCAAAATACAATCCAGCCGAGATTGGCGAACTGAATATGCAAGGTGCTGCTGACGGTGCAGTTAACGAAGTTAAGGGTATGCAAGGAGTTACCAACTTCGTATATTCAGAAGACAGTTATTCTGTCCGTAACCTTCCCGGATTTATCCAGCGAGGGACATATACCCAGAACGGATATCACATTGCTTTTATAAATATAGGAATAGTGAAGGATTTAAATTATTGGCAAGTGATGGTTTTAAGCAGAAGAGACGATAAAGTTGCAGAACAGGCAGCAGAAAGAATTATCCAATCCATACAAATCAATTATCCGTCTTAGCGGATTAAAACAATAAAGAGCATATTTTTAAAAAAATCGATATTATGAAATCATTAATTGTTGCAGCATTAATCCTTTTCGGATGCTTTTCTTTTAATGCGCATGCGCAAACCTACAAAATCAACAAACAAAAATACGATTATAAAATGTACATGCCACAACCCGGAGATCCGAATAATCCCGCGGTTATGGGGCTTGCCTCTTTCTTTATTCCGGGATTAGGACAGATGCTTAGTGGGGAAACAGGTCGTGGCCTTGCTTTTTTAGGAGGTTCAATAGCTCTGTCAGGCATTACTGTTGCCGGAGCATTAATGTCGTACGATGAAGTTACAACCTACAACCAGTTTGGATCTTTCACGGAGTATGAAACAAACCCTACCGGTGTGGCGATAATGCTTACCGGGTTGGCTGCTACCATCGCGCTCGATGTATGGGCTATTGTCGATGCGGTAAGGGTGGCAAAAGTAAACAATATGTATATTCAGGATCTTCGCGGGAACTTGAGTTCTGTAAAAGTCGAATTGAATCCTTTTATTGATACGCACAACTATCTGGGACAGGCCAACACTTCTGCCGGCTTGTCGCTGAAAGTTACGTTTTGAAACTTACTTCTCAAATTTCACATTCAATACCACTACTTCCGAAACCGTGCCTATGCGGTATTGCGGGCCAGCTAATCCCAGTCCCGAGGTTACATAGATATGTGTGTTCCCTTTCCGGGCATACCCGTATGCCACTTCAAAAACTAAGCGTGTGGCAATATTTCCGGGAAAAGCCTGTCCGTGGTGGGTGTGTCCGTATAGCGCAATGTCGGCTCCGGCATTGACCTCTTCGTCAAGGTCGTTGGGGCTGTGGTTCAGGACGATGACCGGTTTTGATACATTCACGTTTTGCCGGTTCAAAATTTCGGATAAAGGCAACCGGTCGGAGAACACAAAATCTTCACGTCCAACCACATAAAAAGCGCTGTCAATCAGGACAGCCGAATCGCGCAGCATTTTTATGCCCGCATCGTTCAACCATTGTATTTTTCGTTCGGCTTCGTAACGGTATTCGTGGTTGCCCGTGCAGGAATATACGCCCAGAGGCGCCTGCAGCCGCCGGAGTTCCTCGTCCATCCTTTGTCCCTGAACGGGTTCGATGCTAGAGTCGAGGATATCCCCCACAAAAAGGATCAAATCGGGTTCCTGCTCCATGATTAAATCCACCATTCTTTGTGCGTCATCCCGGTTGATCAGGTATCCCAAATGTAAGTCGCCAACCATCGCAATCCTCACGGAGTCCATTTTTCCAGCTGATTTACCAACCTGTATATCCACCTGTCGTACCTCTGGATGGTTAAATTTGTAATTGCCATAAGACAACGTGAGTATTACCACTGCAAAGGAGGAGAGAAAGAGGGTGAGTTTCATTTTTGCTGGCTGGTTCAATAATTCTTTGGGACGGGTGAGTTTTTTCCGGGACGCCAGGTACAGAAAGTCACCTATCAATACCAGGCCCCCCAGGTATAGCAGGAAAAGCATCCAGCTGGTCCCCATCATGCGGATGGGATGGATAATTTCAGGAGGGAGATGGCGGTAGAATGCAAATCCCGTAAGATACACCAAAAGTTCGAAAGCGAAAATAACCATCCAAAAAGTCCGGAGGAGTTTTTTCGTTTTAAAAACATCCCAACCCTTCAGGAAAACAAGGATGTTGAGCGTGAAATGTATAATGAGTGCGACGATAAGTGAACGCATAAAAAAGCAAACAATTTAATTCTCCAAATCCAGTACCAGGTACTCCGAGCGGGTGCCAATGCGGAACTTTCCGCCCCAAATGCCCAAGCCCGAAGAAACGTAGAAATGGGTATTCTTCTTTTGAATATACCCTTGAGAGAGTTCGAAAATTTTATCTGTTATCAACGAAGCTGGAAAGACCTGTCCCCGATGTGTATGTCCGGAGAACTGAAAATCGATTCCTTCCCGCACCGCCTCATCCAGATCGTAAGGCTGATGATTGAGCAGGATAGAGAAAGTCCGGCTGTCACTGTTTCTTATCAGTTCCGGCAATGTCTTTCGGTTCTTCCGGGAATGATCTTCTCGTCCGATGATTGTTAACCCATTCGTTTGAAGCACGGAGTCACGCAACAGCGTGATTCCCGACCGGGTGTAAAAATCTGCACTGTTTTTAATACCTGAGATGTATTCGTGATTACCGGTACAGGCATAGACTCCCAAGGGCGCTTTAATTTTCAGCAATTCCTTGTCGAGCGAATGCATCCATACGGGTCGCAACTGGTTGTCAACCAAGTCTCCGCCAATAATAACCATGTCTGGATTTTCAGCATTGATCATCTCCACCCATCTGCTCAGCTCTTTCTTTGAAATGGTGTATCCCAGGTGTAAATCGCTGATACCGACAATTCTCATCGGTTTATTAATTTTTTCGGTTTTGATGGTTATGTGAGAACGTTTTTTGTTGTGATATTGCCAGTTACCGTACAAAAGTATCAACGCCGTAAGCCCCAAACCTGTAACGGCAGTTAGCGCGTTGTGATAAAAAATGCCACGAACAGTTTCTTTGTCGGCAATAGGTGCAACCCAGTTGATGATCCTGAATAAATCGACAAAGAGAATGAGCATGAAAACATACAGGAAGGCGATCATCCACGATGTCCCGAACCGATAGAGGAAGCCGGCAGTTCCCACAGGCATAGCCTCGCCAAACCGGAAAAAAATAAGCAGGCTGGCAAATCCAAGCACAAAAATACCCATCACGACAATTCTTGCCCACACATTTGCCGGAATAAGCTGGTATATCCTGACAGCTGTATATATGTTGGCTATTAAATAGAAAAAGAGTATGGTTAGAAAAAACGATTTCATTATCTTTTATAAGGCAAGGAAAAAACTGACCCACAAAGGTACGGAAAAATCGATGATCATTCCGTGGAAAAGTGCAACAACCACGTAGTCTGATCCCGAATATTTGGTGATCATAGGTAGAGTTGTGTCCATAGTGGTCGCGCCACCAGCGCAAATAGGGGATAGTTTCCCGAAATATTTTACCATCCACGGCGTAAAAACCAGGACAATAAACTCACGCATGATGTTAGCCAGCAAGGCT
>ENA-UOOR01000818-UOOR01000818.1-fermentation-metagenome-genome-assembly--contig:-NODE-818-length-40747-cov-5.908754_pt1 | contig 40747 bp, 31 predicted proteins | sample MGYA00245780_ERZ724029 | MGnify/ENA primary metagenome ERZ724029 (study PRJEB28704, sample SAMN03018315) | fermentation metagenome | biome: anthropogenic terrestrial biome; feature: soil; material... | reverse complement strand
GGAAAATTCGCCATCGCATTCATTTATCTAATTTTTTAAATACTGATTCGCATAATTAGCTAATTTTCCCTTCAGAAACCGTCCGGTATACGACGCCTCGCAAGCGGCGATTTCTTCCGGCGTACCCGTAGCCACCACATATCCGCCCTCTTTTCCTCCTTCGGGACCTATATCGATTACATAATCGGCCGTTTTAATCACCTCCATATTGTGCTCGATAATCAGCACGGTATGCCCCCGGTCGATGAGCGCGTTAAACGCCTTCAGCAGGGTCTTGATATCGTGGAAGTGGAGTCCCGTGGTGGGTTCGTCGAAGATAAACAACGTGGGGTCGGCTTTTTCTTCCCCGAGGTAATACGCCAGCTTCACCCGCTGGTTTTCTCCTCCCGATAAGGTGGAAGACGACTGTCCGAGCTTGATGTATCCGAGTCCCACATCTTGCAGCGGTTGCATCTTTTTGGCGATCTTCTTCTCCGTAGCGCCTTTTTGTGCGCCAAAGAATTCGATGGCTTGGTCGACCGTCATCTCCAGAATATCGTAAATGTTCAGTCCCTGGTATTCCACTTCGAGCACTTCGGGAGAAAAACGTTTGCCGTGGCACGATTCACACACCAGCTTGATGTCGGCCATAAACTGCATTTCCACCGTGATGGTTCCCTCGCCCTTGCACTCTTCACACCGTCCGCCTTCGACATTAAACGAAAAATAGGCCGGCTTGAAACCCATCTGTTTGGCAAGCGGCTGGGCGGCATACAGCTTCCGGATTTCGTCATACACCTTTAAATACGTAACCGGATTGGAGCGCGACGATTTACCGATGGGATTCTGATCGACATACTCCACGTTTTTCACCAGCTTCAGGTCGCCCGCCAACCCGTTGAACTCGGCTTGCTGCAACGAAGATCCCTGATAATGATGCAACAGCCCATTATAAAACACATCGTTCACCAGCGACGATTTGCCCGAGCCGCTCACTCCGGTGACGACCGTCATGACATTGAGCGGGAACTTGACGTTGATATTTTTCAGATTGTTTTGCCGCGCGCCTTTCACCTCTATATAATTGTTCCACTTGCGTCGTACGGCAGGCACCTCGATGCGCTCCTCGCCGGTAAGATACTTCACCGTATAACTGTCGGTATTAGTCATCAGATGCGCCACTTCGCCCTGATAAAGCACTTCTCCGCCGAGCCGGCCCGCCTTGGGGCCGATGTCGATAATATAATCGGCCGCTCGGATGATGTCTTCATCGTGTTCCACCACCACTACCGTATTGCCGAGCTTTTGCAGGTCGCGCAGCACCTTGATGAGCAAATGCGTATCGCGCGAATGCAACCCGATGCTCGGCTCGTCGAGGATATACAGCGAACCGACAAGGCTGCTGCCCAGCGACGAGGCCAGGTTGATGCGTTGGCTTTCGCCCCCCGACAGCGTATTCGACAACCGGTTGAGAGTAAGATATCCCAATCCTACATCAAGCAAAAACTGAAGGCGGTTATGGATCTCGATGAGCAGGCGTTTGGCGATGCCGGCGTCAGTCTCGTCGAGTTGCAGCTCATCAAAAAACGTTTTCAACTCCGACACCGGCAGCATTACCAAATCTCCTATCGACCGGCCGCCTACTTTCACATAAAACGCTTCGGGTTTCAGCCGCGCGCCCTTGCATGCCGGACAAACCGTCTTTCCACGGTACCGGGCCAGCATGACACGGTACTGGATCTTATAAAGATTCTGCTCCAGCATTTGGAAAAAATCGTTAATGCCGTAAATGCCCAGATCGGGACGCCCGTTCCAAAGGATATCGCGTTCGGTATCGTTCAGGTCGTAATAAGCCCGGTGAATGGGGAAGTCGGCTTTGTAGGCGTTGGCCACAAACTCGCGCCGCCACTCGCTCATCTTCTCTCCCTTCCAACATTGCACGCACTCTTCCTGCACCGACAGGCTCTTGTCGGGGATAACCAGGTTTTCATCGATGCCGATGACTTTTCCGAAACCTTCGCACACGGGGCACGCACCCACGGGACTATTGAAACTGAACATCAAAGGCGTCGGCTCTTCAAACGTAATGCCGTCGGCTTCAAAGCGGTTGGAAAAGGTAAACGATTCCGTCCCGTCAGGCGTCCAGAAACGGATGACACACTCCCCGTCGCCTTCCAGAAAGGCGGTTTCCACCGAATCGGAAAGGCGGTTGACCGTCGACTTATCCGAAGAGCACGACAAACGGTCGATGACGATAAGCACTTCCTCCTCCGACGGGATGTTCTTCTGCTGCAACAGCTCATCGATACGGTAAAACTGCCCGTCGACATCGACCCGCGTGAAACCTTCTTTCTGCAAAATCTCCAATTGCTCCCGCAGATTCCGTCCGTTCCGCAACTGCACGGCCGACAACACGGCCAAACGCGTCCCTTCGCGGTATTGCAACATCTTCTCCACCACATCGTGCACGTAATGGCGCTTGACTTCGGCGCCCGACACGGGCGAAATGGTCCTGCCGATGCGGGCATACAGCAAGCGCAGATATTCGTATATTTCGGTGGAGGTCCCGACCGTCGAACGGGGATTGCGCGTATTCACCTTTTGCTCGATGGCGATGGCCGGCGGGATGCCTTTGATGTAGTCGCACTCGGGCTTGTTCATGCGCCCGAGGAACTGCCGCGCATAGGCCGACAGGCTTTCCACATAGCGCCGCTGGCCTTCGGCATACAGCGTGTCGAAGGCGAGGGACGACTTGCCCGATCCGGAAAGTCCGGTAATCACGGTGAAGGTATTTCGGGGGATGTTTACGTCTATATTTTTGAGATTGTTGACGCGAGCACCCTTTATTTCAATGTATTTGGAATCACTCATAGTTGTTTTATAAGGTGCAAAGATACGAATATTTTTGTGTCGATGAAAGGGATGCGCATGCCCCTTTAGCAACGGAAAGAGTGACGGGCAGCAACGAATACTACTCAGCCCGCAGTTCTTCATTCTTTTGAGGAAGTTAGAAGGGGGTTAAGGCGAATAATCATCAGATTAATGCTTATTTTTGTATTTCATTTCAACAGCATTATTGTATGAGGAAACTTTCGGCCTATTTTAAAAGTCCCGCCCCGATCGACGACAAGCCTTGGAACATCGTTATCCTGAGCACGCTCATCGTCATGGCCGTGCTCGCGGTTTTCGCCACCACCCTGTTCTTCGTCCTCCTTCCCCGTATTTTCAAATCGTTTTTAGCCGGTAACCTGATCTTATCGCTGAGGGCGGAGGACGTTTTTAAGCAGAACCGGCAAGACGCTTGGACGCAATTGGGTGACGTGAATTTTATATATAAGTCGAGATACGATGCTTCCTCCGTCACGCTTTCCGTCAAATACAAATTCGGGAAACCCGTGAAGAGTTATGCAATAAAAGAAAGCAATAAGGAAGGGCTTGACAGAATTAAGTAGCGGAAAGAGGTTACCTTACAGTCTTTCCGATTATTCGATGAAAAAGGAATTGATCGTTTCCGAAAAAACCATTGACCGATATGAGGCCCTTAGACGGGACGCAGGATAAAATTTGTTCAACAAAGATTGCGCCAAATTGGTCCGCGTACGTTATCTTTGCAACGAACTCTTCAAAACGAATACGAATGAATAGGCAGACTTATTGCCGGATAACCGGTATTTTCTTGTTAAGTATGATCCTTTTCGGCTGCGGATCGTCTAAGCAGTCGCTCACACGTGTTGCGGAAACGACGCCCAAGCACGAATTCCGCGGTGTGTGGGTGCAAACCGTGGGACAGTCGCGCTACCGCCAGATGAACAGCGCCGCCATGAAGCATTACCTCTCCGAAATGGTGCGTCAGTTCGACGAGGCGGGCATCAATGCCGTCATCTTTCAGGTGCGTCCCGAAGCGGATGCTTTTTATAAATCGGACTTGGAGCCTTGGAGCCGCTTCCTGACCGGAGAACAGGGCAAAGCGCCCGACGACCCTTCGTTCGATCCGTTGGCGTTCATCATCGACGAGTGCCATAAACGAGGCATGGAACTGCATGCATGGCTCAACCCGTACCGGGTAAAAACCAACCTGTCGAACGAACTTGCTTCCAATCATATTTATGACCGTTATCCCGAACGTTTCGTTCAATACGGCAACCAACTATTCTTCGATCCGGGCTTACCCGAAAACCGGGGATTCATCTGCAACGTGGTGCACGATATCGTTGCACGTTACGACGTGGACGCTATCCATATGGATGATTATTTCTATCCCTATCCTATTGCAGGCACTCCGTTTCCCGACGATCGCAGTTTCAGCCGTTACGCCGCTTCGCAGGGATTCTCGTCCACCCAACGCGGCGATTGGCGACGCAATAACGTCAACTTGCTTATTCAGCAAATCAAATATACCATCGCAGCCGAAAAACCATGGGTGCGCTTCGGAGTCAGCCCTTTCGGCATTTACCGCAACAAGCGAAGCACTCCCGACGGCTCTGGCAGCGAAACCAACGGCTTACAGAATTATGACGACTTATACGCCGACATCAAGCTTTGGGTGGAAAAAGGATGGGTCGATTATAATTTGCCGCAATTGTATTGGGAAATAGGCCATAAGGCGGCAGACTACACCACCCTGCTGCATTGGTGGAATGCGAATAATTTCGAACAACCGCTTTACATCGGGCAGGACTTAAAGCGAAGCGTCGACAAGAACGAGCTGGATGTAAAAATCCGCCAGTCGCGCGAAATGTCGTTCGTGCAGGGCAATTGTTACTGGTACGGCTATCTGATGCTCGACAACTACCGCGAAGTGTATGACCATTTGCGTTCGCAAACGCATCGCGCCAAAGCGCTCATTCCGGCTTATACCCACATGCATAAAGGCCGTCCGGCAAAGGTGAAAAAGCTTGCCGACGTGTTTACGGAAGATATGCACTTCCTCACTTGGGAACATCCTAAACAGCCGCGCAATCCCGAAACGGCCCAACGTTTTGTGGTATATCGGTTTCGGAAAGGCGAACGCGTGGATATCTCCCGAGCCGAAAACATCGTTAAAATCACGCCCGATAATTTCTTTGTCCTTCCTTACGAAAGTGGAAAAAGCTCCTACACGTATGTTGTCACGGCATTGGATGCTTTTCACAACGAAAGCAAACCGGGGACGATCAAAGTGAAGTTATAGTCGCATAAATGAACCGACATATCGACCCAACATTCATGCATATCTTTAGAAAAAGTGTATCTTTGCGGCTTCCAACAGTAAAGCAGATAAAATGATAGCAACAGAACGATTTCCCATGATCGCCAAAACCATGGCCGAATTAGAAGATGTATTAGCGGAAGAATTGATCAACCTGGGAGCGGACGAGGTGCAAATCGGCAAACGAATGGTTTCCTTTTCGGGCGACAAGGCTTTGATGTATAAGGCTAATCTGCATTGCCGGACGGCTTTGCGCATCCTGAAACCCATTCATTCCTTCAAAGCCGATAATCCCGACGATGTATATGAGGCGATAAAGAAAATAGACTGGGAGCACTATTTATCGTTGGACAAAACTTTCGCTATCGATGCCGTTGTTTATTCGCATATTTTCAGCCATTCGAAATTCGTCGCTTATAAAGTGAAAGATGCGATTGCCGACTGGTTTATGGAACGATATCACAAACGTCCTTCCGTGAGCGTAACCAACCCCGATATAGCGCTCAATATCCATATCGCTCACAACCAATGCACGCTTTCGCTCGACAGTTCGGGTGAGTCGCTCCATAAACGCGGTTACCGCATCGGTCAGGGCGAGGCGCCGCTAAGCGAAGTGCTTGCCGCCGGCATGATTCTGAAGTCTGGTTGGAAAGGGGACAGCACGTTTATCGATCCGATGTGCGGCTCGGGCACCCTATTAATCGAAGCCGCAATGATTGCACTGAATATTCCTCCCGGCATTCACCGCCCTCAATTTGCATTTGAGAAATGGAACGATTTCGACAAAGAGCTTTTCAGCGACATATATAACGACGATTCCGGTTCGCGCGATTTTCACTTTCGCATCATCGGATCCGATATTTCTTCCCAAATGATCGCTATTGCCGGCAAAAACATTGCGAACGCCGGACTTAAAAAATATATCGATCTCGAAACAAAACCCTTTCAAAACTATACCGAGGCGCCGAAACCCGCCGGCGTGCTGATGACCAACCCGCCTTACGGCGAACGCATGAAACCGGATGATTTGGAAGGACTTTATTCGATGATCGGCGAACGGCTCAAGCATGCCTTCACCGGTTATTCGGCGTACATACTGAGCTACCGCAAAGAGTGTTTCGATCATATCGGGCTGAAGCCATCCAAGCGCTATTTTCTTTTCAACGGGGCATTGGAATGCGAAATGCGCCACTATGAACTATTTGCGGGTAAACGCTACGACCGTTCAAGAAGTGAAGATAAAGCGAAGCCCAGGCCCTATAAGCCTTCTACGCAAAGCGCATCCAATGAAGAAAAGCCCAAGAAGAGAATCAATGCGCGGTATCCCGAAAAGAGAGTGCCGAAACTGCGGATAAACCATCGACCTTCAGGTGCTGCTCCGGCTGAAGAGTCATAAAAAAAGAAGATGTGTTGTTTGCAACGTCATCTTCTTTCACTTTCGCCTATATTTTTTAATCAAATTGTTCCGTTAAGAACCGTTTTATTTCCCCCGCTGTTTCGAGCAGGAAATAAAATCATATATTATCGGGCACTTTTATAAGTAGAAGTCGGGAAATAAATCTGGAAACCGACGTTCAGAACAAGTCCATTCGTGCTCCCTTTTCCTAATGTCGTATTATATAACAACAAAGCTTCAACCGCTACATTATCGCTAAGAAAATAAGCATATCCCGGTCCGAAGTTTACATTAAAACCGACTTCATTTCCTGTATGACCGGCAAGACCGGCACCTGCTTCCAAGAACCAACGTCCTTGTTTGAGGAGTGTTTCGAATTCATTTTCTCCAAAATAATAGCGTCCGAAAGCATTCAAGCCATAGTTAAAAGTATCATTATTCTCTTGACTGGTATACCCTAAATCGACTTTTCCTCCAAGAGCGATGTTATCTTGAATAAAGTATCCGATACGCGGGGTAATGCCAATGTTAAATTTACTTCCACTACCGATTCCGAAATCGATTTGACCAATACTTCCTCCTACCAAAGTGCTCCCTTTTTGAAGTTGTGCATTCGCTATTCCTAAAGAACATGCGAAAACAATAATAGTGCTTAATAAAATTTTTTTCATTTCTATTGTGGTTTTGTTTAAATAAATCTCTTACTCTTTTATAAGGCTTTTCAGAATCCGCCTCAATTTACATTTATTAAACAACCTGTTTTTAATTTTGTTCACACGAGTTATTACAAATTGAATCCGGTGGCTCTTCCAGTAAACGAAAACTCTTGCGATGATGCACCGTTATACCGTATTGTTGAATCGCTAATCGATGGCTTCGCGTGGGGTAACCTTTATTTTTCTCCCACCCGTAAACGGGATGTTCGGCGGCAAGATTCTTCATATATTCATCGCGATACGTTTTAGCCAAAACCGATGCGGCGGCAATAGACCGATACTTACCGTCGCCTTTTACCACACACGCGTAGGGAATATCTTCAAAAGGACGAAACCGATTCCCATCGACCAGAATATGGGCCGGACGAAGCGACAATGCCGCCAAGGCTTTGTGCATGGCCCGTACCGAAGCCCAAAGGATGTTGAGCCGGTCGATCTCTTCGGGCGAACACGTGGCCACGGCAAATGCCAAAGCCTCCTGTTCAATCATCAAACGTAAAGAGTTCCTTTCTTTTTCCGTTAGTTGCTTCGAGTCATTTAAAGTCTCGCAATGAAAATCTTCCGGTAATAGTACGGCCGCAGCAAAAACCGGTCCCGCCAGACAACCTCGTCCGGCTTCATCGCAGCCGGCTTCCAAACAGCCGGCCCGCATGCAGGAAGCCAGATGAGGAAGTGATTTAGCTACCCGGCTCATAAGGCAATATCCAATCGGTTATCGGCGGGAGGAAAATCCATCTGGAACGATTCGATACCGGCGTTTTCCCCGCCTAAAATATGCTGCAACGTTTCCACCGCTTTCGTCATTTCCGCATCCGTTTTCTCATCGCCGGCGGCATGTACAACGGCCATTTTCACAAGCAACTCCGTCAATGCGTCCAGAGTCTCTTGAGGAAGCGGGAAGCCGATTTGCTTCAATCGGTTTGCCGCCACGCGACGCGATAGTTTTTCGAACTTCGACTTATATTCTTTTTGAAGGAAAGGCTTGCCCGGAATCGAATCGATAAAGCGCGTATCGATCGATAACCGGTCCTGATGAAGCTCCACAAAACGATAGGCAAACGGATACTGCGAAAGGCTTGCCGTTTCCACATCGTACAGCGTATTTCCAGCGGAAGACGTAAACGAACTGACATCATTCGAGTGAAAATGACCGGTAAAAACGACTTTCAATCCGCGATCGGCTAACTGCTGCGCCGCATCTTGCCATCCGTCCACCAAATAATCTCCGAAAAACACTGCTTGATAAGGCATATGTTCCACCAATCCGTGGTGCATCATCCCCAATACGGTAATGCCTTTTTGTTTCGCTTCGTCCAGTATACGGAAAGCCCATTGTAAGGTTTCGGGATGAATTCGCCCCGACGTAATTGATGAAGTGGTATGCTCGCGGTAACGGTTGGTATCGAAACATAGCAACCAGGTATGCTCATTGATTTCCGCCAGATAACTCAGCGAAGCCGGATCCCTTTTCAGCGCAGAAGCGTAACCGAAAGAGGCATATAGTTGGGCGAATTCATCCGGCGTAATGCTTTCCGTAACGGTTGCCGCATTCCCGATATAGGCTTTTGCATCGGGAACGGCGATGTCATGATTCCCCGGGATGACAAAGACACGCATGCCTTTTTTCTGAAGAGGGCGGATCTTGCCGATAAAATCCAAATGACTGCGACGCTCGCCGTGGTTGGTGATATCTCCGCAAATAAGCAATATATCCGTTTGCTCCCGCTCGATATCCGTCAACACGTCATCGAAGACGGCATGCAAATCGGCAACATTCCGGCCCGTGGCATTTTGATAGGCCTCGAGTGCAGGACCTCCGATAGACAACGCGGAGGAGAGATAATGAGTGTCGGTAATAACGGCTATTTTCAGGGGCGAAGAAGCCCACACGCCAACAACACAAATAAGATAAATCAATAAGAGGATCAGTCGTTTCATTGTACTGTATTTTTTATCGATTGACGAATTTTATCTAGCCACCGCCGTGTGCTGCGGTCGCCTTGTTGCGGTTTCGCGTTTTTGGCTTTGGAAAAAGAAAACGATTGTTCTTTCCGCTTGCCCCATACATATTCGGCCAGTTCGGGGTAATCTACATACGGGTTACGGTTCTGCTGAATGGCATAAACGGCTTCATTCCGGCGGATTTCTTTTTCACTCACCGGATCTTCCCGATGCCATTTGAGAAGCAACTCCAACGACCACTGACTGAAACCCGGGTAACGGTTACCCCCGATTTGATCGGATTTCCAATTGGACAGTTTATCTTCATAAGCGGTCGCCATATAAAAATACGTACGGGCCAGATCGCCTTTATACTCATCAATGGGTTCGAATACTCTTTTCGTATAACCGCCGAAGGTATTCTGCCCGACCTTCGAACCGTTGGCCGATACCCACGAAGTGATACCCACCTCACCATAAGGCAAGTTGCCCCTCCGGCCGTTGACATAACCGTCCGTAGGATACACGTGAAACAAATCGGAAAACATGGGAGGCGCTTCTTTAAACCAACTCTTAGGGACACTATGTTCCCGATTATAACAGTCACCTTCGCGGTGATATCGGCCGCAACGGTTCGTATCGAAATCAAAAGAATAAGGCGCTTTTCCGCCTTCCTGCGTCGAATAGATATCCCACACCCTGCCGTCCGGGCGCATATCCGTCCTTTTAAAAGCGCCCCATAAGGCGGAATAAGAAATAACCCGGGGATTTTTTATACTATGAAATAAGGCCGTTTTCAGTATATGCCCTTTCTTTCCCTCGGCCATCTTGTAATAGCCGCCGGGTACCTGTGCATATGCCTGCAACAGGGACATTCCCCACACGAACAAAATGAGGATTGCAATCTTATGGTTTAAACGATTCATTTGCGATGATTTCGAAGGAGATTTTATGTTCCGCACCGGTGATTCTCTCGCTGATGGCGCAGAGAATGGAAGATATCAAGTACGTTTGCGTGACGAGTAAAAGCCGGAATCGGCAAGCGAAGCGTCAGGATTGTAAAAGGCGTTCAATCTCTTCGATATCCGAACGGAATCCCCGGTCGACTTCCGCCAGATCTTTCACGGTACTGCATGCATGCAATACGGTAGCATGATTACGGTTGCCGACATGCACGCCAATCTGGGAAAGCGACAATTCGGTGTGTTTTTTAATAAAAAACATCGTGACCTGACGCGCCTGTACGATTTCGCGTTTACGTGATTTTGACTGAATCAGATCTTTCTTTACATTGAAGAAATCCGACACGGTGTCTTGTATCTTCTCTACAGTGATGCGTTTTTTCTCGAATTTAATACTTTGTTCCAATACGCGACGCGCGAGACTCATATCGATATCGCGATTATTAATAATGGAATGCGCCATGAGAGAAACGACAATACCTTCGAGATCGCGTACATTCTCCGTCACGTTTTCGGCGATATACTCTATCACGTTATCGGGAATAGATAGCCCGTCAGCTAATATTTTTTGTTGCAGGATTTTCTTTCGAAGTTCCTTGTCCGGCCGGTCGAGTTGCGTCGTTAATCCCCAACGGAAACGGGTCAATAACCGTTCTTCCATTCCCTGCATATCCATCGGAGCGCAATCGGACGTCATCACCAATTGCTTATTATTTTGATGCAAATGATTAAAGATATGGAAGAAAGTATTTTGCGTTTTGCCTAATCCCGACAATTCCTGTATATCATCGATAATGAGGACATCAATGCTTTGGTAAAAATTAATGAAATCATTAATCGTATTAAAGCGGCGGGCATCGGTGAACTGCACTTTAAAAAGATGAGCCGAAATATATAATAATTTCTTATCGGGATAGAGTTGTTTTATCTTCGAACCGATAGCATGGCAAAGGTGCGTTTTACCCACGCCCGAATGCCCGTGTACAAAAAGAGGATTGAAAGCCGTCTTGGCAGGATTTGCAGCGACCGCTTCAGCGGCCGTACGTGCCAACCGGTTGCTCTCACCTTCAAAGAAGTTCGCAAAAGTATACTTGTTATTAATCTGCGAATCGAACTCGGCCGTTTCAACCCGGTCGAAAGGACTGGGAACCTTTGCCGAAATTTTCTTCGGCAACGCATTGTTACCTGCAACATATTTCGATTCGCCACGCAATTCCACCGCGGTATTGCTCTGGGTTTCCACAAGGATCCGATAGTTGAGAATGGTTCCTTCCCCTATTTCACGATAAAGCGTTTGTTGAATAAGATCGAGATATTTATCTTCAAGATATTCATAAAAAAACTGACTGGGAACTTGCACGGTGAGCACATTCTCCTCGTACTTGAGCGGGAGGATAGGTGCAAACCACGTATTGAATGCCGGCTCGGAGATATTGTCCCGAATCACATTCAAACAGTTGTTCCATAAATTTCGGCAATCAGTTTCCATTACTTCTTATCAATTCTTTTAATTCAATTATATTCTTTCTTACTTTCCTTTAGAAGTGCAAAGTTTGGAAAAAAAAACGAGAAAAAAAAATAATACTTTTTCCATAAACGATGGTTGAAAAATAGGTCGTTAGTTATCAACACAGTAAAACGAAACATCTCCTTATCAATAAGTTGCAATCATGACATTCTCAAAATAGATTGATTTGCAAAGCAATACTCCACTTCTATTTCAGCAGGAGAAAGTAACGAAAATATTACGATATTGTTACTAAAATTGACTAACTCAAAGCGATTCCATAGGGAAAAGGACAGGCGGCGTTATTTAGAATGATTCTATTTAAACATCGGGGAGCATTTCCCCGATTTGTCCGTCACGTTATCAAAACAACCGGAGCCTTATGCTTAAATAACGACTGGGGTTTTTACGGATATCTTCTAACAACTGGGTCGCATTGTCGAGGGTGCTGGTCAAACTATCATGCAATTGCGTAGTATTTAAAAGCATGCCTAAAGAACTGTCATCGTTATTGATCTTGCCGGATATGCTTCGCAGGTTCGAAACCGTTTCATCGATAGAAGCAAACGTTTTTTGCATTTCCAACTGACTCAACTCCTGACTCACTTCTTTCAAGTCTTCCGACACCCCTGTCAAATTGTGCGTAACAGCCGGCAAGTCTCTTTCGAGGGAGCCCAACAGACTATTCAAGCTTTTACTGGAGCGGTTTAATTGTTGCACGGTCTGCCCTATCCCATCGATCGACCTATTCCACATAGGATTGGATAGCAAAGCGTTCAGCGTTAACACGACTGAGTCGACATGCATCAATATGGAATCAGCTTTCGGCACAACGGCCGCCACCCCATCCATCATCCCGGCTTTTTTAGTGCCCGGTATGGTGTCGCCGGGTTCCAGGTACGTTGTGCTCGGAGGCATTATCAAACTCACATAGGAAGCCCCGAATAAATCGGAACCGAACTCCAAAGAACTTCCCTGGGAAGGACGAAATCCTTCCTCCAAATTAATTTCCACCGCAAATTTCATAGGATTGTCACCGATTCGCTTGACAGAGTTGACCAATCCTATTTGATATCCTTGCACATATACCGGAGAAGAGACATTCAATAAATATACATCTTCGAAAACAGCGATATAGGTATTCTTATTTTTAAAGATATTGATACCTTTCAGAAAATTAATTCCAAAATAGATCATCACCAAACTGGCAATGAAAGCTAATCCGATAAGAGCGTTTCTACTTAAGTTTGTCTTCATATTACGTTAAGAGTGTTTATTATTTAACCCGTTGACCATCGGCAAACTCGATGATAAAAGCGTCTTTAAAATTTTTTTGAACCGTTTTCAACATCCTTTTTATTTCGTTCGGATCGGTCGTTCGCCCATAGGTATATTTATAGATTTGACCATCCATATAAAAATCTACCGGCTCGAGCCCCTTGAAAACCTTTGCTCCGTTTGAGTATTTGCGCGAAGAAGTCAGAAATTGAATGCGATACTCGGTGCCGGCAGTCATCGGAGCGACCGTAGAGGCAGACGACGCCTGCTGGCGGTTCGCATTTGTAAATACAGAGTTCTTCTTATCATACTCCCTCTTGTATTCTTTAAACGCAAGGTAAACGGATTTGGCTAAGGAAGATTGTCCTGAAGCACTCTTCATATATTTTTCTTCCTGCGGGTTACTGATGTATCCCAATTCGATCAAAATACTCGGCATTGCCACCTCGCGCAATACCAGAAACCCAGCCTGACGCACATTCCGGTTGGTTCTCCCCGACTGATTAACAAGCTGATTTTGAACCATCGAGGCAAAATATACACTTTGGTCGAGGAACTTGTTAGCCATAAACTCGAAGATGATATACGACTCCGGCTGAGAGGGATCGAACCCCTCGTATTTTGTAGAGTAATCTTCTTCGTACATAATCACCGCGTTTTCGGCTTTAGCCACCTCCAAGTTATCCTTGCTTCGATGTAACCCCAACACAAAGGTTTCTACCCCTTGAGGGGACTTTTTCCTTCGATCCAATGCATTGCAATGAATCGATATAAATAAGTCGGCATGGGCTTTATTGGCAATTTCGGCCCGGCGGTTTAATGCGACAAAATGATCACTCTTCCTGGTATATACAACATCGACATCGGAATGATTGTTCTGAATCAGTTGTCCTACCTGCTTCCCGACAGACAAAACAATATCTTTCTCTCTCGAACTTGCACCTATGGCTCCCGGATCTTTTCCTCCGTGACCAGGATCAATCACCACCGTGAATTTCTCCTTTTGGGCGAATACCTGTTCCGTTACAAAGACCGATAGAAAAACACCCATAAGACAACCCATGATAAGTGCTTTATATCGTTTCATATCCATTTGTTTGTTGCAAAAGTAGGTATAAATTTTAAATTAATCCGCTAATTCAGGTTTTTTAGTTTACAACATCAACAAACAAAGATAAAGTGAAGACTGAAAAAGGACTCAGGCTGTACCGATTCCGACACATCCTGAGTCCTCTCTTCGTATTAAGAAACTGTTTTGAATTTTCCGAATGATCTAATTTTGTTTATTCTTTTATGCTGTTTTTTGCCCTTTTTTACGCCTTTGAACTTTCCTTTCTTTCCAATAGCCCGCTATTCGATGCGAAACGAAAGCCCAAATCCATCAAAAAAAACCTAAAAAACACCGCATAAAAAAATTCAAAACAGTTTCTAAGCAGCTAAAAAGAATTATTGAGCAAGCAGCTCATCCAGCTTTTTATGTAACTCTTCGCCTCTCAAATCTTTTTCGATAATGGTTCCGTCCTTGCCGATAAGAACGGTATGAGGAATGCCGTTGATAGCATACAGATTAACGACGGGGCTATCCCAATAGTTGAGATCCGACATTTGCGGCCAGGTAATTTGTAAGTCTTGAATGCCTTTCACCCATTTTTCGTGCTCCTGATCGAGGGAAACGCCTACAATTTCGAAATCTTTATTTTTATATTTTTTGTAAGCTTCCACCACATTGGGCATTTCATCGCGACACGGTCCGCACCAAGAAGCCCAAAAGTCAACCAATACCACTTTCCCTTTTCCGGCATAATCGGAAAGAGAAACGTCTTTTCCCTGAGGATCTTTTAAGGTGAAATCGACAAATTTCTTACCGACGGCAACATTCTCATAATTTTCAAGGCGCTCTACGATCCGTTGAATATTGGCATTCGCCTTAAACTCGTCATCGGTCAAAGCCAGAATTTCTTTCTGCTTTTCGGGACTGAACATCGAAGCCGAAGCCATGAATAGATATTGACCGAGATCGTTTTTTATATTCTCTTTCACAAAATGGAAGTTGAGACTATCGATTTCGCCGCTAATGCGGTCATACGCTACATTTATTTCTTTCTCCAAAGCATCCGTTATTGTTCCTTCGGAATGAGCTTTATTATATTGATCGACTACGCTACGGATCTCTGTCGTGAGGTCTCTTTGATGAAGACGAAAATCGTTATAGGCATTATTTACCGCTGTTCCTTTGACGGTGATAACCGAATCGAAGTTGATTTCAATCGTACCCGGCTCCACGAGTACCGGAATACGGGACGGTTTTTCGGGGTTAACCGTCTCATCCAACGCAATGAAGCGCAACACAGTAGTATCGGCTTCACCCTTAAGAGTAAACGCATTATCGGTTATCGTAAGAGTGTCGACGGTAACCATTTCATCGCCGCTGATTGCTTGCACGTATACATTTTTTCCTTCGTAAGCAGGATCGGCTACCTTACCCTTAACCGTATAATTCTTACCTTGTTGGCAAGAAAACAAAAGAGCCATCACCGTTAAAAAAAAGACTGTCCTTTTCATTTTTACTTTTTTATATTTATAAGGAGCAAAGATAGGCAAAAAAAGTATGTCACCGTGATTTTAAGGATATTTTCTATGAGCGACAATAAAAAAAGGAAATTGCCGTTATTTTCTTACATTCACCCATAGCGGTTACCAATAACATGCATCACGGTTCACATAACAAATTCCGGAACTCCACGAGCGGAGAGGAAGGGAAGAGTCATTATCCTTCATCCCTTTCTCTGATGATTATCCGTCAGGTTGCCGGCTCTTATTGTGTGATGGACAAATTAAGAATTCCTCATAAATGCTTTTTCATGAATTAGATTCCGCTAAGAATCGCATGATAATACGCTTGCCTGTAATGGAGGCGTAACTCCGTTACAGGGGGCGTCGCTCAAAGCGACACTCCCGCTGTAATCATGGCCTCCTTTCTCTTTTTAGCCCTTTGTCACCGGTCTTCACCTATCGGCGTTCGCCATTATTAGGCATAGCCGTATATCGTCATCCCTTTGTCCCCTTGTCTCCCTCTTCCGGTTCGTGTCCGGTACGGTCGATGATGATGCGGGCATTGCGATAATCTTCGTAGAAAGACGTGCCTTCGAAGACCAACATCAGGCGGTCGAGCCGGTCGAGGATGGTGCGGAGCTCTTTCTTCAGGGCGGGAAGACTCGATTGGTTAAGCGTCTTGTGCTGCGCCGTCAGCGTGCGGGGAACGGCTTTATACTTGGCGTAGGCATCGATGAGCGTGCGCATCTCCGTCGTTTCTTCGGGCGGAACGCCCATCCCCGCAATCGGTTCCTGAATGGAAACCACATCGTCGTAAACGCCGTTGAGCCGTTCGGTGAGAGCCGTTTGCGCCAAACGCGTCAAATCGCTTTTCTGAATATCGAGTTGTTCGAAGAGTTGACGGTTATTGGTCAGCATCGGATACACGCTGGCGCGGCGCGCAACGGAAACCGTTTTGAGAATAGCCGCCATCCGGGCATTCGATTTATCATCGGTAGCGCCCGAGGTATCTTTCTGTACTTCTTTCATCACGCCACCGGTAGTGCCGAGGGTGGTGTTCAACAATGCCGAATCCTTTGTCAATTGAGGATAGGGTTCCAACCGGGTGAGATTGGCCTGCATCAGATCATTGGTGGTGTAAGTCATCTCAAAGAAATTCAATGTCTTTTTATCCATTTTCTTTGAAATTTAATAGTTAATAGGACAAAGATAGGACATAAGTTGACCCGTTATTCAACTTTAATTTACTTTAACTCTTTAAAGTTGCATTACGACATATTTATATTAAAGAATATTCCCATCTATCAAGTTAAGATACATTTATTCTGGTATATAGCACTATTTTGTTTTTTTAATTCTATCATTTCGAAGGCCATCCGATATTCATTGCATTCGTTTCACTCTTTCATGCATTACAAACGTATCATCATGTATAAAGGTCAACATCACTTGCACGACTGTCAGAATCCAATGTTTGAAATCCGATATCGATTGCAGTCCTGCCAATGTTAATTGCGAGACCGACAATATCAATTGCAAGGTATCCAATCTAAAATGAACACCGGTTGAATGTACTTGCACAATAGTCAATAGCATTTGCATTCCATTCAGAAGAAAATGCATTAACTGAAATAGCGATTTAGCGACCTCAGACATCGATTGCACGACCATTACAATCAATTTAGGAGGTGACAAAATCAAATTTTTCCGGTTACGCGCCCCTTGCACTCCCAACCGATACACGCGTTATATCATCTTTCGCCATTTCCTTTCCACCGGAAGGTTCCGTTCAACCGGATATCGCTTGCCGAAGCGCCGATCAGTACAGTGAAGTCGCCCGGCTCAGCCTTTCGCACCAAATACAGGTTATAGAACGCCAGATCGTCTTCATTTAAGACGAACGAGATTTGCTTCGACTCGCCATTACGCAAACCGAGGCGACGGAAGTCCTTTAACTGGATCGGCGGCGTAACAACCGAACTGACGTCATCCCTAAGATATAACTGCACGACTTCGTCGCCGTCACGCTCTCCCGTATTGGTTACGGTGCAACGAATATTGACGGTACTATCGTCTACTTGAATAGACAGCGCATCGTAACGAAAAGACGTGTAACTCAATCCATATCCGAACGGAAACAACGGGGAACTACTTTCTTCGACATAATCGGCCTGCTTACCCAACGAATAGTACACCGGCAACTGTCCCACCGATCTCGGCACCGATACCGGCAGACGGCCTGCGGGATTGTAGTCGCCGAACAGGATATCGGCTATGGCGTGCCCGCCTTCCTCCCCGGGATACCACGCCGTGAGCAACGCACCGGCTTTTTGCAAGGCAAGGTTCATATTAAGCGGCCGCCCCTGAATATACACGACAATGAGCGGCTTGCCGGTTGCAGCAAGCGCATCGAGCAGTTCGAGTTGGTCGCCCATCAGGTCGAGCGTGCTGCGGTCGTACCCTTCACCCGACTCCATGTCGGAGAGCATATCCTCTTTCTGCGCCGTGACCGTAGCGGCCCCCGTGGCGATATACTCGGTTTTGAAATCCCGGGCACTCGATCCGCCGACCACCAGCACGACCGCATCGGATTGCCGAGCAATCCGCACCGCACCGGCAATATCGCTTTGCGTCGTGTCGCGTACGGCGCATCCCCGAGCATAACGGACAACGGTCTCCGGGCCGACTGCGGCACGTATGCCATCGAGGACGGTAACGATGTCCGATCGCTTTTGCGGCGCCGTATAATCGCCTAATTGGTTATACAGGTTATCGGCATTGGGTCCGATGACGGCAATAGATCCGATAGTCTTCGACAACGGCAATAAGCCCTCCTCGTTTTTCAACAACACGGTTCCCTGCCGCGCCACTTCGCGCGCCAACCGCTTATGCTTGTCGTTGTGCACAAAACGAGCTGCTTGTGCGGGATCGACATAGGGATTTTCGAACAGTCCCATCCCGAATTTCAAAGCCAACACATTCGCAACCGCCCGGTCAATATCGGCCATCGTCACCAAATCATCTTCCAACGCCTGCTTCAGGTTATTCCCGAATGCCTTACCGCCCAAATCGACATCCAATCCGGCCTGCAAGGCTATCGCCGCCGCATATTGAATGTCGGGGGCCATGCGATGCGTCGTGGCAAGGCCTTCGATACTGCCGAGATCCGAAAAGACAAATCCGTCGAACCCCCATTGCCCGCGCAGGATATCGGTTAAAAGGAAATTATTTCCCGTACAAGGAATACCGTCGATGGAATTATAAGAAGTCATAATGGTTTTGGCGCCCGCACCGATGGCGATCCTGAACGGCTCGAGATGATCGGAAAACAGCTCGCGCAAGCCGATATTCGCCTTTTGGCCGTTATGTCCTCCCGAAGGAATGCCATAAGCGGCAAAATGCTTGAGGGTGGAATAGACATGGCGTCCGTCGCGGAAGTCATCGCCCTGCAATCCCTTTACGAAAGCGCTGCCGATGATGCCCGTCAACACAGGATCTTCGCCGAATGTTTCCTCCATTCTCGACCACCGGGGATCGCGCGCAACATCCAGAATAGGGCCGTAGCCGATATGCGCTCCCTGCAAACGCGCCTCGGCTGCAATAGCGGTAGCCATTTGCTCTATGAGGTCAGGATTGAATGTCCCCGACTGTGCCAAAGAGGTGGGAAAAACCGTCGTCCCGATGGCCATATGCCCGTGGGGGCACTCCTCGGCAAAGAGCAGCGGAATGCCCAGACGCGTGTGCTCCATGGCATACCGTTGCAACTCATTGAGTGCTTTCGCCGCCAGCTCAGGGGTCAGTCCCGTTTCGAGCGTTTTACGTGTCCAGGGGTCGGCACGAAGCGTGGCCCAAAACAGCCCAACCGGCATGTCCTGCATCTTTTCTTTGAAAGCGGATGATACGCGCACGGTGTGACCGTCGACTTTTTCGTACATTTCCCATCCCGTCGGACTGCATAGCTGACCGATCTTTTCCTCGACGGTCATCCGTGCAAGCAGGTCTTTCACCCGTTCATCGACCGGCGCGGAGGAGTCTTTATATCCTTTTTGCGCAAAAGAGAATTGAATTACGGCGCATAAACAACACCACACCATTATTCGGAGATTACACTTCATCGTTCTATATCTTTTTGATATGTAAAAACAAGCGGCAAGGTAGTTTTATTTTTCATTTTCGGCAAGGTTATCCGAGTTTTGTTATCGACAAGGCGCCATTTTACAGGCTTGTTGGTTTGCAGGCATATCATCTTAGTCCCTCTGACCGGAGCATTCCCTTCCCATTCGATAAAGTCAGGCGATTCCTCTCCGTGCGGCGGAATATAATGAGCATAGAGAGTTTGCGGATCTTTCGCGGCGGTAAACCAGACATTTCCGCTATGATATTGCGGAGTGATACGCGTATGATAAATGCCGCGGCCGTTGATGTCGAGCCAATCCCCAATCTGCTTTAGGATAACAGCCACTTCGGGCTGAATGAGGCCTTGCGGCGTGGGCCCTACCCCGAGCAAGAGATTTCCTCCTTTCGCCGTGACTTCGATCAACAAAGCGATGACCTCGGCCGGCGACTTGAACTTCGCGTCGGGAATCCATCCCCAATCGCTGCTCAAGGGGATGCAACTCTCCCACGGATAGGGAAACTGTTCGGCAGGAATCGACCGTTCGGGCGTTTGATAATTCTCATATTTTCCCCGGATGGTACGGTCGACAATCAGCATTCCGGGTTGATTGCGGCGCGCCATAGCGGCGATGTCATCCATTCCGATATCCTGGCGGGGAGCAGCTACCCATCCGCCGTCGAGCCAAAGGATGTCGAGGTCGCCGTAGCCGGTCATCAACTCTTCAATTTGATGATAGGTAAACCGGCGGAAATTCTCCCAGCGTTGCGGATGACGTTCGATTTTATAGTTGACATTCCGGTTGGGCGTAGCATAATAGTCCCACCAGTAATTCTGGCTATGCCAGTCGGGTTTTGAGAAGTAAGCCCCCACCATGAAATCTTTTTTACGGAAAGCCTCGAATACGAAACGCGCCGCATCGGCCTTCGGATGATTCCCGAACGGCCCGTGCGCGATGGAAAAATCGGTTTCCTTGCTGTCGAACAGACAAAAGCCGTCATGGTGTTTTGTGGTGAAGATCGCATACTTCATTCCCGCCTGCTGCATGACTTCGCTCCATTGATCGGGATTGAAATCGACCGGATTAAAACGATCCTTCAGTCCCCAGTACCATTTCTTATAATCTTCATACGAGAGGGTACTGTCTCGCGGTATCCAATCGACATCCTCCGAGCAAATCGACCACGACTCCACAATGCCGGGCACCGAATAGAGTCCCCAATGGAACAATACCCCAAATTTCAGGTCCTGCCAGCGGTCGAGTTTCTCCAGCACGTCTTTTTCTTCCGGCCACACATATCCGTGCGACCGTTCATGCACAAAGCCCTGTTGCGCCTGCAACGCAGTCGACAACAGCAATGTACATAAAGCCAAAAAATATTTTCGATTCATCCCCCTTGCTCTCTCTTTCCGGAAACAATTATTCACCCCGTCCGATGTAGGAATGCCCCATTCAGCCACTTTCTTATTTTTATATCCCGGTATGTTTACTCGCATCTCTCAATATATTTCGACATTTGATAAAACAGGGCATGCTTTCGCATCCAACACCGAGACTTTGATTTTAGGAGTCATTACCTTTTCCACGGCAACAATCCTTTTGTATCCGATCGTCGTTCCCTCGGAAAGAGGTTGCCATTGATTGTCCTTCCATGCTTCGATACGGAACGAACGGACACGCTGTCCCAACGGAATATATTCTTGTAAAAGCACGTATGAAACCGATTGGGGTTCGGAAAACTCGATTTCGAAACTACCCGTCGTAACGGGATCATCGGTAGCCCAATACGTATTCTTATTTCCATCAATCAGATTTTGCGGGGCATATTGCTTAGAGCGCCCCCGGTAATCGCTTGCCGTCACCGAGGCCTCTACGGCCAAATTATGGGCAAAGGTCGAATCGATCAGATGCCTCAACCCTTTCAGAGATTGGATGTCCTGCTCATGAATAAGCCCCCTGCGGTCGGGTGGAATATTCAACAGCCACACGGACCCTCTACCGACCGACGCCAAGTACATATTGAATAACTCTTTTTGGGTTTTTACAAGCGAATCTTCCTGCGCATGGTAAAACCAGCCCGGACGAATAGACACGTTTACTTCGGCAGGAATCCAATTCCGCCCATCCTCCGACCCGGTGTTCAACAACTTCTCGATACCCGCCTTGCCGGCATACAGCGTGTCGGGAGTAAGGGTATTCCAGTTCGTTTCGTCCACATATCCCTGTTCATTTCCGACCCAACGGATATCGGGACCGGCATCGCTAAAGAAGAGCACCTGTGGCTGGATACCACTTACCAGATCGAGGGTACCCGGCCAATCGTAATAGGTTTGCCGGTCAATCTTGCGCACTTCCCTTTGACCGCCATAATAACCGTTACCGCCATTAGCCCCGTCAAACCACATTTCGAATATCGGGCCGTAACGGGTAAATAATTCTTTCAACTGATTGCGATAATAGGTAATATACTCAGGGCTTCCATACGCCCCGTGATTACGATCCCATGGCGAGAGATAGACTCCGAACTTAAGCCCGTAGCGCTTGCAAGCGTCACTAACCTCTTTCACCACATCACCCTTTCCATTTTTATACGGACTGTTTTTAACGGAATGCTCCGTATATTCCGAAGGCCACAGACAAAACCCATCGTGATGCTTGCAGGTTAAGATGACACCTTTAAATCCGGCCTCCTTTAAAGTAGATATCCATTGATCCGCATTCAATTCTGTTGGATTAAAGACGGATGGTTTTTCATCGCCATAGCCCCATTCGAGTCCGGTAAATGTATTGGTCGTGAAATGAATGAAAGCGTTCATTTCCATTTCATGCCAGTCAAGCTGCGCCTCTGAAGGGATCGGCATCACCGCTTCCGGAGGAGACACCGGCGTATGGCACGACAGCAACGAAAAGCCGATTAAAAAAGAAGATAAAAGTAAAAGATACTGATTCATATTGCATTCTTTTAGGAGCGGAACATATACTTATTTTGACTATTGGCGCGGATCAAGTAATTTTCTCAATATAGGTTGTTTTACCGTATGCACCTGCTGTTGCATTTCATCATTCAACTGCTCAAAGATTAAGAGCTGATTTTCTCCTTTTTTCAACCAGACACCCGGAATGAATAAGGTCTGTTGCGGCCCCACTTTCCAATACCGACCGATGTTCCGGCCATTCACAAACACGATTCCTTTCCCCCAGTTTTGCATATCAATAAAAGTATCCCCTACTTCGTTTAACAAAAAGGCACCTTCATATAATAGAGGCTTTCCGGCAAGTTCAGAGTTTATATCAGGATGATTCGGCAAATTCTCCGAAGAAGTTAGTTTCGGACATTCCTGCATCGGCAAGGAATACATTTTCCAATCCCCGGTTATTTCGATATCATTGATTTTAACAGGACTGATGATTCCTTTTTTATTATGTACGATCTCCGCGCCATAATTTATACGCCCCATATTCTCGACCAAGATCTGCAAGGTCGCATTAAAAGGAATATCGACAGGTAAGGCATATTGCTTTGTGTTTCGATTTAATTCCCCGACTTTTTCTCCGTCGACATATACGACGGCATAATCGCGAAGCCCCGAAATTTCAAGTTGCCCTCCGATAGGTTGATTAAAATGGCGGGTATAAAGCACATATCCATATCCTTGGTTTAACTCCTCAAAAGTTAAAGGACGCTCATTTTTCACAGGAGTCATTTTCTCCGCCCACGACAATACATCCGCTACTCGCGTCAACTGAATTTCCGGTATTTCAATTATCGGTAGCGCGTCAGGAATATCTGGAAGAGTATACGAAACATACTTTTCAATAACATTGCGGATAGAGTCAAACTTAGGCGTTCTCCAACCCGCTTCACTGATAGGCGCATCATAATCATAACTCGTCAGATCGGGTTGTATATCCCTCTCTTTGTCATAATTAGCACCTGAAGTAAAACCGAAATTAGTTCCCCCGTGCACCATATAATAGTTGAAAGAAACATCATTCTGCAAATATTCTTCGGTTTTACGAGCCACATCCGATGCGTCTACTTCCGGATGAGGTTCATTCCAATGAGCCAGCCAGCCGGAATAAAATTCAGCCACCATGTAAGGCCCTTTTCCATCATGATAGCGATTTACCGTTTTCTTTAAATTTTCGATATTTCCTTCTCCATTAGCGGTAGGTAGAACGCCTTCAAGACTTCCTCCTTCGAACAGCCACGTCCCATCAGAAGTAAAAAGCGGAACGTCAAATCCCGCCGCCAGAAGTTGATCTTTTATTTTTGCATTATATCTGCGATGATCCTCTAGCGATATATCCTTTCGTTGAGAGACATACGAGCCAAATTCATTTTCCACCTGCACCATAATAACCGGTCCGCCGTCTGTTACCTGTAAGTGACCGACTTCCTGAAACAACCGATTAATATAGAGTTGTGTATATTTCAGAAACGGCGGATTATCCCTTCTCAATTCCAATCCGTCCACATTCTGCAACCACCAGGGATATCCTCCAAATTCCCATTCGGCACAGGCATACGGGCCGGGGCGGAGAATGACATGTAATCCTTCTTCGCCAGCAATTCTAATAAATTCGGCTAAATTCTTATCTCCTGAAAAATCCCATTTGCCCGGTTCAGCTTCATGTGCATTCCAAAACACATATGTTGCGACGGTATTCGCACCCATCGCTTTGAGCATTTGCAGCCGATGTTTCCAATATTGATGAGGGATACGTAAATAATGCATTTCCCCCGAAATGATGCGGGTTGGCTTTCCATTATGGATAAACTGTCCGTCCTTAATCATAAATGTTTGCTTATGCTTGGCCGATAAACTCAAAGATACAATAATAAAAAATAATAAAAGAAACGCCTTTTTCATACTCAATCTTCCATATAGTTAAAACTGAAAAGCCAATGTCCGCAATGGAACGATTGGCTTTTCTTAGTAAGTTTATTCCATTACCACCCCGGGTTATTGGGTAATAAATTTTCATTCAGCCCTATTTCATTCAGAGGAATCGGCCATAAATAGTCACGCGACACATTAAAACTTCGATCTTCCACCTTCACATAGCGGCCATAGTCGGCTCGACTGTTATCGAAATTATTTAGAATGCCATAAGCGGTTCCATTCATTACCTTTTCGGCAATTTTCCAACGTCGAATATCGAAAATACGATTATCTTCCAAAGGAAATTCGACATGACGCTCGCGACGTATAATTTCACGCAAAGCTGCTCTATCGGTAGTCGTAACAGCAGGCATACCAACACCGTTACGTCCGCGCACCTTATTAATCGCTTCCAATACGGAGTTATCAATGGATCCTCCGGACTCCACAACCGCCTCTGCATAAGTCAACAGGACTTCGGCATAACGCAACAAAACGATATCATTATAAGAATTGCTATCCCAACTTCCTTCGATGTCGGTAGGAATATATTTGCGGTAATAATATCCGCTAAAAGAAGCGTTGCTCGCCCCCAAACGATCCGGAGAATTGGGGTTCGCGATATCTATAGTGATACCGTTTACACTGGATCCGGGCAAGACAATCGTTAACGCCAAACGAGGGTCACGATTAGCTGTCGGATTCTGAGGATCGTATAAGTTTGATTGCTCGATTGTTTTACCGTCTGTACATTCGTAAGCATCTAGCAACCCTTTCAGCGGAACAACTTGTCCCCAGCCTGTAAGAGAGGGTCCTCCAATCCAGGTAGCCATCGGATTGGTATAAGTTCCTTTAATATATTGCGCTGCAAGCATGATTTCGTTGCTCTTTTTATTCGTGCCGTTGAAAAGGCTCAGATAATCGGCATCAATATCATACTCTTCAGAAGAAATAACTTTTTTAGATGCTTCGATAGCCGTATCCCATTTTTCGCCATATAGAGCGGCTCTTGCCAACAAGCCCAATGCAGCACCATGCGTCACCCGGCCATATTCACCATCGGAATATTCGGCGGGTAGATGATTGTTCTTTGTTACTTCATCCAATTCGGAAATAATAAAATCGATGATTTCCGATTTTTCAGTACGCGGCGCTTTAAACTCTTCGATAGTCTGAATATGCTTTATCAGCGGCACATCTCCGAAAAATCCGGTAAGTTGAATATAGGCATACGCACGCAAAACACGCATCTCCGCACTATAACGGTTCTTCATATCTTCACTCAATGTGACCTTATCGATATTGTCCAACACATCGTTACAAGAAGCAATCATCTTGTAATAATGATCCCATGTATTCAAAAATACACCCGTTGAAGTGGTGGCACTCCCATTTCCGGCATATTGAATATCCGATGGCCAGTTTGACCAAGAGTAACTGTCATCTGTTGCACAGGAAATAAAGGCCTGCAAGTCGGTATTTCCCAAACGGCGATAAGCATAATTGACCGCTTTTTTCACATCTTCTTCCGATGTCCAATAGGTGGTGTCAACCAAGCTGTCTTTAGGCTGGAAGTCTAATTCGCAAGAAGTTAAAATCAAAAAGGATAATAATAAGAAATATACTATTTTCTTCATAACATTTCTATTTTAAAATTCAATATTTACACCAAATGTATAGGTCTTTACCTGCGGATAATATCGATTTTCATTAGGAGCTTCAGGGTCGATATCGTTTGGAAGTTTTGTAAATGTCAGCAAATTAGAACCTGTTACATAAAACCGACATTTAGCAATGGACAGTCTGTTAACAAATGAGTCGGGCAAGGTATATCCCAATTGCACATTCTTCAACCTCAAATAAGCCCCGCTCTTAACCCAAAACGAAGAGGATTGATAATTCTGATTTCCACTACTCAAACGGGGAAAAGAAGCATTCGGATTGGCCTCTGTCCAACTATCCAAATGAATTTCCTTAAAGTTACCATCGGTATTAACCGGGGCTCTTTCCATTACGACAGTGTTAATGTTTACTTTTCCAACTCCTTGCAAGAAAGCCGAAAAATCAATATTTTTATAACTTGCCGCTAAATTAATGCCATACGTATATCGGGGTATATTACTTCCCAAATATACCATATCATCAAAACCATAGGCGCCTTCTACATTTTTCTTATAAATCAAATCCCCTAAAGTGACATTGTTCGAAAATTTTTGATAGGCGGTTAAGTCTTCCTGCGTTTTGTACATTCCCAACACTTCATAGCCATAAAATGAATTAATGGGTTTTCCTACAATTAATCCTGTTGCAATATTATTATTGTTTACAGATATTTGATCCGTTCCTTTTAAATCTACGACCTCATTTTTCACATCGGAAAGATTGAATCCCACCGAATAATTAAAATCCGAGCCTATTTTATCCCTATAATTTAAGGCTAGTTCCCAACCGTTGTTTCTTACTTTTGCGGCATTTTGAACCGGAGCCGACAACCCAACGGAGTAGGGGATCGGAAGGCTTAGGAGAATATCTTTTGTATTTTTGACATAATAGTCGAATACGACATCCAATTTTCCAGACAAGATAGTTGCATCAAATCCGACATCCGTCATTTCGGTGGTTTCCCATGTCAGATTTGAATTCGGATAGACCCTTAACCCCATAGCCGATTGCAAACTACCCCCAAAAGGATAGCTATATGCTGAATACTGTGTTTGATAGGGATAGTAAGTTAATGAACCACTCGAATTGATAGTCTGGTCATTTCCCAATTGCCCCCATGAAGCACGGAGCTTTAAATTATTTAGGAAGGCAACGTCTTTTAAGAATGTTTCCTCCGATATTCTCCATCCGGCAGAGAAAGACGGAAATATACCCCATCTTTGATCTTTTGCAAAACGGGAGGACCCGTCACGACGAACATTTGCTTCAAATAAATATTTTCCTTCATAAGAATAATTGAACCTTCCAAAATAAGACATCAATCCGTATTGCCATGCGGTTCCTCCATTTGTTTGCGAGTCCTCAGATCCGGCATCAATTTCTGTTAACCCGGCAGGAATTCCATAACGGTATGCTTCCAAATCATCTTGTTGTTCACGCAAATAACTAACACCTCCTAACAACGCAATATCGTGACTTCCAAACGTTTTATTATAATTGACAAGTCCTTGGTAGTTCCCTTGATAATATTTATTTGACTGTTTTGTCAACTGGTTACGTCCAAAAGTCGTCGTTTCGCCATTGGAAGGGAATTGTTTATTATAGGTAAGAGCATAATCTTGGATGCTATTATTCATATAATCCATTCTCACGCCAACCAAGCCGGTTACTGTAAGCCCTTCAGCCAGGGTGTATACTCCTTTGAAATTACCGGTAAACAAATCGCTTTTATACGAATGGTCGCCTCCTTCCTTCGCTATTCTTAGCGGGTTGCTCGACCCTCTAATGATCCCCCAGCTACCGTCGCTATATTGACTTATGCTTAACGGATTTGCAACAGCAAGGTTATTGATCAAATCCCAAGCAGTAGCAGGTTCCGATCGGTCCTGCAAGCGAGCCGACAGATCTGCATTTAGACGAAATCGATCGGAAATTTGAGCATCCGTATTCAAGCGAACTGTTAATCGCTGAAAGTCCATATTTTCGATAACCCCCTGTTGTTCAAAATAATTAGCAGATAAAGCATATTTCAAACGATTGTTCCCTCCGGAAAAACTCAGACTGTGCTGTTGTTGAAAACCGCTCCCCGTATCCATTAGGTCTCCCAATAAATAAGTATCGGGATACTTGTCGGCATTTCTATTAGGATCATCGTACGCCTTAATTTGAGCATCACTATAGATTGCTGTTCCATAAGTCATATTTGCCAACTTCATAAAATTTTGCGCGCCCAAAAACTTCGATACTCCGGAAGGGTCTTGCCAACCAAAATAATTTGAATAAGAAATTTTGGTACGATTCTCTTCTCCACGCTTTGTGGTGATCAAAATAACTCCGTTTGCGGCGCGGATACCATAAATCGATGATGCGGCAGCATCTTTCAAAATAGACATGGAGGTCACATCATTTGCATCAACATCGTTTATATCTCCTTCCAATCCATCAATAAGAACCAACGGTTCATTATTATTTAAGGTTCCGAGACCTCTAATGCGTATTGTTCCGGTATTCAGCCCCGGCTGACCGGTACTGGTCGTGATAGTAACGCCAGGCGCCATCCCTTGTAATGTCGCAGATAACTGCCCGGAAGGTTTACTTATAAGTTCCTCTTTATTCAAAGCCGAAATGGCCCCTGTCAAATTCACCTTCTTCTGAGTTCCATATCCCACAACAACCACTTCATCTAAGACTTCATCATCTGACTCCATAATCAAATCGATAGTTGTTTTTCCGTTTACAGGTATGGATTGTGTTATCATGCCTACATAGCTGAACTGCAGAGTTGCATCAGCCGGGACATTGCTTAAAAGATACCGACCATCGATATCGGTAATCGTACCCAGCGAAGGATTGCCTTCAACTACAATACTTGCTCCGATAACCGGTTCATTATTTGCATCCGTTACCGTGCCCCGGACGGTAATATTCTGTGCAAACATAGCAATGGACACCATCCATATACCTATGGATAGTAGCCCCTTCCATTTAAAAGAATTTTTTTTCTTCATCCTTCTTTGATTAATGATTATTAGTAATAAATTGATTTAAAAACACGGATAAGTCAAAAGATTTCATAGAAGTCTCTTCCTTATTCTTTCTTTATTAATCGTGCTGAACTGTGCTGATAACAAGCGAAAAAAATTTAAAATGAATTTCTTTTCACTATAGTCGTTGGCAGATATGTTTGCACAGCAGTATCGTGCAAAACAAAATCAGCCGCAATGCGCCCCATTTCTTCCCAGTCTATGCTGATGCTTGAAATGCCATCCTCTACAATTTCATAAAAGGGATTTTCATTATAGGCTAAAAGGCCATAATTCCGTCCCGATTTCAAATAGTCTAACCGGGCTTTTTTTATAATATTGACCACATCTTGCTGTTTAATAACAATATAAAAATAGTTTTCATTTACTTGAAAAGCCTTTGGTATTTCATCCACAACCTCCCACTCAAAGTGATTCCGTGTGCAGAAACGGCTGAAACAGGCTATGCTGCTCCTCGGATGTTTATGAGTCTTGTTAATAACATATACAATTTTTTTATAGATAGATAAATCCTCTTTGATCGATTCGAGGGCCTGTTCAAAAGATTCATCAAAATCCTGGCAAACATAATAATATCCGTTCTTGTCAAATTTACCAAAGTCCAACAACAATAACTTTTTCTTGTCGATCTGCGTAAGGATATTTGAGAATTCCTCATTATGATAATTCATTATCAGATATTTATTATACTTCCCGACAGAATTAACAACCACTTCGTTAAAGAGCTCTTCATTGAATTGATGAAACCATAGATCGACTTTATAAGCCGCCCCTAATTCTGCGATCAAGGTATTATACAGAACTTCCTTGAAAGGTGTATATTCATCCAGCAACAGCAATACATTTTTAACATTGGAAGCCACATAATAACCTTTCCCGGGAATTGAATCGATAATCTTGCGCGTTTTCAGTTCCGAAAAAGCTTTAAAAACAGTATCCCTTGAAACCTCATATTTTTCTTTGAGGTAGTTTATAGACGGCAAACTATCTCCAACTCTATATTCATTCGTAGAAATAGATAGTTGCAAATAATCGATCAACTGCTGTACTTTTGTGCCTTTATGATCAAAATCAATATCCATTTTAGCTCTCTCCATCGCACTATGCTGTGCTATGCTGATACAAAAGTACACGATATACTTCGAAAAGAAGTAAAAAATAAACATGTTTTACAACATGTTTTTACAGATTCTTTCTACGGGCGCTTTTTTTTGTATTTCATGAAACGGGTCTTAAAAAAAAACAAGCTATCTTATCGGAAGCCAACAATATAAAGGGTTAAGTGTTGAAAGGATATGTTGTTTTATTAATACAAAATCAATCAATGAATAGAAAAGATTTCTTGCGTACATCAAGCCTCTTAGGTATCGGTTTTTCGTTTCCTTCATTATCTTTAGCCTCTCTCGGACAGAAGAAAGGGGAAGATAAAACGACTCACTCTTCTGTTTTCTCTGTCGATATAGAACATTTACGAAAGCTATCGAACGTGATTGCAGGAGATTTACCGACGAAAATAAACGTGACCAAAGTGGCCGACACGATCCGTCCCGCGAATGTCGTGGTCGAAGGAGAAAATCCGGATGAAAAAATGACTTTATCCAGAACCGTATACCAAGTGATATTTCCCCAAGGAACAATCATGTTAGACTCAGGGATGGACTTGGAAACGCATCGGACATTCGGAAAAACAATCGAGCCCTATTACCCTGAAAACTTCGAGAATGTGAAGGCGGCTTTAAATAAAGCCAATTTGATTATACTGACCCATTATCATGCCGACCATTCCGCGGGCGTCATCCGTTCCGAAAAAATCGATGAACTAGCTTATAAAGTGTGGGTATCAAAAGACACAGCCGAGCTATTAATACACAAACCGCATAAACCAACGGTTGAGATAAGTGCTGAAAAAGTTCATCAATTCATTCTGGTGGATTTCGAAACGTATTATCCTATTGCGCCCGGAATCGTCGTGTTTAAAGCTCCCGGACACACCATCGATTCAAAGATGATCTATATCCGCTTAGCGGATGGGCGGGAATTTATTCACAGTGTGGATAGCGGATGGTCGATGCAGAATATTCTAAAAGAAAAGATGAAAAACGCTTCGTGGGTCAGCGAAAATGAAGAGCAGCTACGGGCACAGTACAAATGGTTGAACCGGTTGATGAAAACAGAGAAAAACATCACGGTACTTTGCTCCCACGATAATGAACAATACAACGATTTCATTCGGAAAGGGATTCTTGGAAACGGATTAACAATTTGATCGACCCTTTTCTATCTACAGCCCATAGAGTTCTTTTTCGATAGACAAGCCGAATAACGCGAAATCATATTTTACCGGATCACGCGGATCCAGAAGGCGAAGATTTCGGGTTAACTCCATCGCAGCTTTCCAATCGATTTGCTTACGGGCCAATAAACCAAAGTGACGGGCGGTCCTTTCGACATGTACATCAATCGGGCAGATGAGGGCGGAGGAATTTATCTTCTTCCAAATTCCGAAATCAACGCCTCTGTTATCCGACCGCACCATCCACCGAAGGAACATATTCAAGCGCTTACAGGCAGACTGTCGCGCAGGAGTGGCGATGTGTTTTCGGGTACGGATAGGGGCATCGAGATCGTCAAAAAAAGATTTTTCAAACCGGATCAACGAGTTTTCCATATCCAAGAAGCCCGCATCGCCGGCAAATGCTTGTTCCAAACTCTCGTGATGAAAATAATGTTGATGCAAAAAATGAACAAAATACAACAAGTCGGTATCGTTAAACGTACGATGTTTAAAACCCAATAAGCCTTTTAAATCTTCGGAAGAATGATGGAGGATAAACTCATACGGCTCATTCCCAAAACGGTTTATTAAATCGGAGCATTTGGCAATAATCGTTTTTCGTTGTCCCCAAGCCAACATCGCGGCGAAAAAGCCCATAATTTCGATATCTTGCTTTCGGGTGAAACGATGGGGAATGCTAATCGGATCATTCTCGATAAACAAAGGCGTATTATAAACTTCCGCTTTATAATCAAGAAGATCTTTTAAGTGTTGTTGCAAAAGAAACATACCTTTTTGAATTATTCCCTGCAAAAGTAATCCTAATTATTAAAAACATCTTAAATTTGCAACAACATTCTTTTTAACAGAAATAAGAACTATTTCCTTACGCGATGGCAGAATCAAGAAGGCTTGATTGTGCCAAGCATAAAAATAGTAGAATAAAATTCAACAATGACTCTTCGATATTTTTCAATAGATGTTTTGAGAAAACAGTTTTTTCTACTCATCTGTTTCTTTCCTTTCGCGCTGGAGGCGCAAATCAGCTACGGAGGCTCTCCGCTGCCATTAGAGGCGGGAATGAATGCACGAAGCAGGATAACCTCCAATGCGTTGTTTGTCGATATGCCGGAGTTTAATGCAAATAAAGAGTTATGGCGATCCACCGCAGAAAAAGGTGCGTTTAAGAGCCTGACGTTCGCTCATAAGTTTCACGTTCATTTACGGCCCGATAATTCAGGGATTACGTTTACAACATCCGATAACATGAACGTATGGCGAGTGGGGGTACGGTCGAAAGGAGCATATTCGCTCAATATCCTCTTTAGCAAATTTTCCTTGCCGGAAGGGGCAAAGGTTTTTGTCTATAATGCCGAACAAACCGAAATACTCGGTTCGTATACCCATCAAAACAACTCCGACCACGGATTATTGCCTATCCAACCCATCGGAGGAGACGAACTCATTGTCGAATATCAAGAACCGAAAAATTCTCCTGTAAAAGGACAGATAGAAATAGGAGAAGTCAATCACGATTATACCGGGATCTTTAGAAGTACCGAACCAAGAGATCCGCTGCAATCATGCCATCCGAATGTATTATCTTATCCGGAAGACGTGACTCCCGGCAGCGGCGTCGTAGCGCTCATCATCAACGGAACGACTTATTGTACGGGTGTTCTTGTAAATAATTCTTTAAATGACGGCACACCCTATCTGTTAACGGCAACACATTGTTTGAACGACGACTATAACGCATCCTTTCTCGCCAATCGTCGATATGATATCGTCGCCGGGAGCATTGTCGCTTTTTTCAATTATAAGTCGCCGGTTATCCCTAAAGATGTCAGAGGCCCTGTACAAATGACCGTAGCTTCGGCCGACTCCATCCTTATTAATGAAAAGCATGATATTTCTTTGCTGAGGCTAAACGAAACGCCGCCTAAAGAATACCAGCCTTATTATTTGGGGTGGAATGTAAATTCATCGCCTTCGGCTCCTTTCCACGGGATTCATCATCCTAACGGAGGCATACAAAAAGTAGCCATAGAGGAAGATCGCTTGTCGACAGGCACCTTCACTCACAGGGAATATAATATGGAAAGGAACGCCCATTGGGTGGTTCGAAACTGGGAGACGGCAGCGACCGAAGGCGGTTCATCGGGCTCCCCTTTATTGGATAAAAACAAACGGATCGTGGGTACGCTTACCGGTGGAGAATCGATGTGCTCATCACCCAAAGGACCGGATTTGTATGCTTCGCTCTACAAAGCATGGCAAGTTACCGAATCATTAGATAATCCGAATTCATTACAATATTATCTCGATCCGGAAGGCTCTCAATTATCGCAGATAGACAGTTACAATCCCTATTCCGATGCCCCTCTTACCCGAAGTCAGAACTTCGATATAAATGAAACTCCCGTGCAGACGGTCTACAATGGCGTTCCTTTATTTAAAACGAATAACTCTTTCGGATACTCCGAATTTGCAGAAGAGTTTTATGCCGCCGATCGTACCGAATTAAAGGGAGTATTTATCGCCTCCGCCGCCGTATCCGATACAAGAGGCCTACGATTGCGGATACGGATATATACCGGCGACAATTCGCCTGAAAATCAGATATACGAAGAATTATACAACAACTCCTTCGCCTATTATGATGCCGATGCATTTCAAACGGATACACGCGATATGAATTACAATTCGGAGAACTACATCGAGTTTCGTCGGCCCATATCCGTTACAGGCAAGTTTTATATCTCTTATATCGATTTAAACAATTCATTATCGGGATTTTCGGTACTGAATGTCGAACCGCGTAAAATCGGATCGGAAAGTTCTTCGACCGCGTGGATGAAAAATTCAACGGGATGGGTGCGTTCTTCCGAAAATCTGGAAAAGCCTATCAATACGTCCTTCCTTATCGCTCCGTATGTGGTGGGGAACGGTTCGGTGAAAGTCGATCCGGAAAAAGAAACATTTAGCTTGAAAGTATATCACGATGCGAAAGTAGGCAGGATTATCGCCGAAACGAACCGCGATCTTATATCGTGGAAGATATTTTACGTTTCCGGACAACTTATTCATCAAGAAATTCTCGAGAACAGTATCAGCCGGGCCTCTTTTTCGAGCGCCCATCTGCCCAAAGGCGTTTACATCGTAAAAGTAAAAACGACAGAAGGCAATCCGCCCGCCGTAAAAATACTGGTAAGATGATCAGATCAGTTGCGTGTTACGGGAGAGCCTGTCAGGTCGGTTTGTTCGCTGTCGTCTTTATGACGCTGCGATTCTTCCATTTTCTCTATCTGCTCATCAAGATAACCGGAAATAATAGTACTGTCCGGGGTTGTCGTGGAATCGGGACGATTATAAACAATGGTTTCTTGGCGTTCGGGAGTAGGCGGCGGCACGACTTTCTTCTTTTTGACAACCAATTTTTTTCCAACACCTATTTTACTGGATCGAAGACGGTTCCAAGATTTTAACTGAGCGATTGTCACCCCGTTTTTTTTCGCTATTTTCGACAGATTATCCCCTTTTCTCACCCGATAATAGATATTCGCCGTATGCCCGCTTGCCGCCGTGGTACTTTCAGTCAGATATTGGTCGGTATTGATACGGTGGGTAAGATAAGTCGATTTTTTATAATTGAGGATCTCTTCTTTTTTATCGATAAAGGCAAACATTTTATTGGTGGGCAAGACTAAAGCATAGGGGCGGTGATTGCCGGGAATAATATCTTTTTTGAATTGAGGATTGAGCCGCCTGATTTCCCCCATCGGAATATCTAATGATTGAGCGATTTGATCGAAATGTATTTGTTCGGCAACATGCACCGTATCGAGCGCACTCATGGAAGAGTAAACGCTGGCCGGACAAATCTGATGATACACATAATGATTCATAATATAATTCGCCGCGATAAAAGCCGGAACATAGCCCCTTGTTTCACGCGGTAAATAATAATAGATTTCCCAATAATCGCGTTTTCCCCCACTACGTGCAATAGCCTTATTAACATTTCCCGGGCCACAATTATAAGCCGCTATCACCAAGTTCCAATCGCCATAAATTTTATATAAATCCCGTAGAAAGAGAACGGCCGCCTGAGTAGCTTTATAGGGATCGCGACGCTCATCGACCAAACTATTCACCTCCAAATCATATCCTTTTCCCGTGCGGAGCATAAATTGCCAAAGGCCTGTAGCTCCCGCACGCGAAACAGCCACGGGATTCAATGCCGATTCGATTACCGGAAGATATTTCAACTCAAGCGGTAACCCTTGCTTATCCAAAGCTTCTTCGAACATCGGGAAATAATATTCGCCTAAGGTTAGCATATAACTGACCAGCTCTCGTTTACGCCCCGCATACATATCGATATACGATTTCACCACATGATTATAGGAAAGCTCCATTTCGGAGGGCATGGAATATAGCCGCTTGGCATATATACTATCGGGGAAAAACACATTATTCCCATTCTTACAAGGTGTATCGGAAGACGAAAAATCGAGTTGCCAATCATGCAGTAACGAACTTAACTGCTCCGTCATACTTTCAGGATAAATGAGCGAAGAATCTTTTACGGCCGTTTGGGCCGACGACGTATTCTTTTGAGAATACAACGCAAGATTTGAAACAAATGCGCCTATCAACGCGAAAAAAATTATTTTTTTCATACGAACTTCCTTTTTAATAAAAAAATGTTCCCGGGCCGCGTTTGTCCCGGAAAAACTATCAAAAGCTTACACTCCACTGCAAGCCATATCCCTGCGCCAGATAGTTGGTATAACTATCGCGCATTATCGCAGGCTGTATATTGATCGAAAGATTAGGAGAGATATCGAACTCAAAAAGCTGCGCATCGACATACGCATCTACCATGCCCAGCAAATACCAGGCGACCGTTAATATGATACTAAAGTCTCTGTAATACCGGTAGTAATCTTTCCGGCTTTCCAATCTTTCTTTTAGAGAGTTCACATCGACCGTTTCGGGTGTTTGTCCGTAAGGAATAAAATCGTGCCAACTATTCGTTTGCTCATTATCGTCGATAATATCCCGATAAGCATTAAAATAATTTTTAAAGTAACGATTATTCCACGAAATCGCATACGAGAAACCGACAAATCCACCATAGATAATAGGCAATTTCCAATACTTCCGATTGTAAATCTGCCCGAGTCCGGGAAAAACAGCCGAGTAAATCACCGCTCTGGTAGGATCGGGCTTAAATTGCTTCTCTTCTATTTTCAAAACAGAAGGAGGGGTTGCTTGCAGAACACTATCTGAAAAAGCGCCTAACGTATCGGACGGTAAAATGCCTGAAGAAGGCGGTTGTGCGCCAACCATGACAGAATCAGACAGCACCAATCCGACAGAGTCCGTCGCGCCATTACGCAACGAGTCGGGATCCTGCGCATCAATAACTTCCTGCGCCTGCGCACTTCCCAGCAACAAGCAAAACACAACTCCGACAAACCATCTCCTTCTCATTATAATCGTTGGGATTACTTTTTTATTTGATCGAATATCCCGATAATCCGTTCCAGTTCACGGGGAGACTGAAAGGGAATGGTGATTTTACCCTTTCCTTGCTTATTACAATTAAATTGCACATCCGTCTTGAAATAATCAGACAGATGCTCTTTCAACGAGGCGAAATCTTCCGATAATGAAGAGACCGAGTTTTGTGTCTGCGTTTTCTTTTTACTCTTATCGGACCCTCCCTTCGCTTTTTCTTCTCCGAATTCCCGTACAATATTTTCCACCTTCCGTACGGATAAACTCTCTTGTAAAATCAGATTATAGAGGGATAACTGCGCTACCGGATCATTCATCGTCACTAATGCACGAGCATGCCCCATATCGATTTTCTTATCTTTAACCCCCATCTGAACTTCAGCAGGCAGTTTCAACAACCGCAAATAATTGGTAATGGTAACGCGCTTCTTACCCACCCGTTCGCTAAGCTGCTCCTGCGTAAGGGAAAACGTATCGATTAAGTTTTGATAAGCCAACGCGATTTCTATCGCGTTCAAGTCTTCGCGTTGAATGTTTTCAACGAGCGCCATTTCAATAACGTCGTCATCTTCGACCGATTTAATGTACGCCGGAATGGTTTCCAGTCCGGCCAGCAGAGACGCCCGGTAACGCCGCTCGCCGGCAATGATCTGATAAGCATCATCGTCGACTTTGCGCAACGTAACGGGTTGAATCACCCCGATCTTTTTGATCGAAACCGCCAGTTCGGCCAACGATTCTTCGTCAAAATCCCGCCGCGGCTGATCGGGATTTCTCACGATCTTCGATAGTTCCACCTCGTTAATGGAGGAAGAGCCTTGCGTTTCGGTGTCATTAAACGTAATCAGCGCATCCAACCCTCTTCCCAATGCATTTTTTTTAGCCATATTCTATCTGTAAAGAAACACAAAGTTAGGAATTTTTTTTGATTAGTTCTTGCGCCAGTTGTATATGATTCATTGCCCCGCGGGATCCCGGGTCGTACATCAAAGCCGGTTTTGCGTGACTTTGAGATTCGCTGAGGGTGATATTCCGCTGAATAACGGTGTCAAAAACAAGTTCTTTGAAATGATATTTTACTTCCTCATAAATTTGATTGTGTAGTCGTAACCGGGCATCATACATTGTCAGGACAAATCCTTCGATTTCTAAGGTAGGATTTAATTTTGACTTGATGATTTTAATGGTGTTGAGCAATTTGCTTAACCCTTCGAGCGCAAAATACTCGCATTGTACAGGAATTAAGACCGAGTCGGCAGCGGTAAGAGCATTCACGGTGATAATTCCCAGCGAGGGAGAACAATCAATCAAAATATAATCATAAATATCTTTGACCGGATGCAGTAAATCGCGCATTTTCTTCTCCCTGTTATCCATCTGTACCATTTCAAGCTCCGCGCCGACCAAGTTAATATGCGAAGAAATGATATCGATTTTATCAAAAGGAGTCGGATGAATCGCCTCCTCCGAAGTACATTCTCCAATGAGTCCCTCGTAAACCGTTTTCTTGGTCTCTCTGATATTAATGCCTAAACCGGATGAAGCATTTGCCTGAGGGTCGGCATCGACCACCAACACCCGTTTATCCAAGGCAGCCAAGGAGGCCGCCAAATTGATGGAAGTGGTCGTTTTGCCCACTCCGCCTTTTTGATTTGCTAACGCTATAATCTTCCCCATGCTTGTTTAATAATTTTAGCAGCAAAATAACGAATAAATCGGCTATTTCTATGTTAATTAAACAAAACAATGTTTTTTTTGTTGAAAAGACATTGTGTTAAGCATATTTTATTACGGCGCCTCGCCCCCGGCAACCTTCTTGTACACATTAAAACACTTTACCGACACGCCGGTAAAGCGCTATTCGGGCACATAAATGATTTCGCCGTTTTCCAGTTCATAAGCAATACCTACCCGCCGGCCCTTTTTCCCATCCGACTGTTGCCCCGAAGGAGTATATTTATTAATTTTATTTCCCTCTTTCGTGATAATCTCCATATTTTCCTTGCCGGGATTCTTGACCACCGTAAAATCTTCCTGCGTAAACACCTCCGTCATATTCAAATGCATAACCATCGCCACCATCAACGCCACGGCAAACACCATCGCCACATCAAACAAATTGACGACCACGCTCAGAGGATCGGTATCCTCTTCTTGCGAAAACTTACTGACACGCCGTTGTCTTCTTCTCATTGCTCTGCTTTATTTTGCGTGACAACACTCGCCACATAGTCCAAATTACTCACATCCCTCGAATACCACCGCTGTTTGTATTGCAAGGTTACCAACCCCACGGCGCTAATCACCAATCCTACTACGGTGGTGGCAAACACCACTTGCATATTGTATGCCATGCCCGCAATATCGCCCGTAGAAAGCCCGACCAATGCAGGACTCATAGCAACTAATGTTCCTATCAACCCTAATACGGGGCCCAATTTGGCTAACATCTTGGAAAGCGAAATATCCTTCTGTGCATCGTTTTCGAGACACGAAAGGAGGAAATCGGCATAATCCTGATCGACCGGTTTCTCCAACATCTTGCGCAGATACGCCACAAACAAAGCATTATCGCGTTCGGGCAACGCATTTCGGAGCTCATCGACCGTAGCCGGAGATAAATCGGCGATACGATGCGCCAACGCCTTATCATTCGCCCGCTTGGTCATGAATTGATTGTAAAAACTGCCAATCAATAACAACGACCGGGCAAAAAGATATAAAAGAATGATGATATCCGGGATGAGCAGGCTGTTTGCCACCCAAAAAAGCGCTTTTGAAATTATTTCCATTATTTTTAATTATTATATCATTGATTCTCCGCCGTCTGACGGCGTCCTGCGGTCTGACGGATAGCGAACCTGTTTTTATTTTTTACCTGTTAAACCGCTTTCGAACAATTAAACGGGCATTATTTATTTCTTTTCCGCCTGATTCTCCATTTCATTTTATCCCATGCCCAACCGAGCAGGAATCCTGTAACGATGAGCCCTACTGATACGCCTATGGCTTTCAAATTAAGCGGTTCTTGGGCCACCCCATACGTCATGCGGGTATCGACCGTCGTCAGCAACCCAAGAATAGCGACGAACAAGCTGGTAATAAAATGAATCTCCAAACGGAATTCTTTTTCAGGGAAAAAATAATTCAACACATAACTCAGTAACGGCAGCAAAACGACCACCGCGCCGGCCAATACATACGCCGTAAGCGAGAAACTCATCCCCGAAAAACTGAATATCGCTTGGGTAAGCAGATAAAACAATACGGGGAAAATAAGCAAACTCGGATACCAGTACAACAAACGTTTATACCATTTCCTCCCCTTGCCGGGGGCGTGGCCCGGAGCCCCCCCACCGGTTAATCGCTCCCCGGCAGATAAGGCGGCATAGCAGAAAGCGAAACAGATAGCCGATTCAATCGTCACCAATACGGCCATATTCTGCAAAACAGGTATATCGGACAAATAATCGTGCAATTGGGTCTTGGATTGCAGGATGGAATAGGGATACATAGCTATGATAAACAGGCCGCAGACGAATGAAAAAAGACCTGCCTGCCACCATTTCCAAAAGCTGAGCTTCAAGACCGTATTGATGACTATAAACAATAGTAATATGTGTATGAGGAACTCCAAATTAATGACAAATTACTAATTACAAATGACAAATTACTAATTACAAATGACAAATTACTAATTACAAATGACAAATTAC
>ENA-UOOR01000816-UOOR01000816.1-fermentation-metagenome-genome-assembly--contig:-NODE-816-length-40821-cov-8.909115_pt1 | contig 40821 bp, 36 predicted proteins | sample MGYA00245780_ERZ724029 | MGnify/ENA primary metagenome ERZ724029 (study PRJEB28704, sample SAMN03018315) | fermentation metagenome | biome: anthropogenic terrestrial biome; feature: soil; material... | reverse complement strand
TCCCGAGAAGATCGAACGGGCGCAGCCGCGCCACGAGCTTCAGAAGCCGGTCCCACCGCCCCATGGCCAAGCCTTGTAGCAGACGGAGCTGACATCCGACCCGAGGGGATGAGCCAAGCTGCCGGCATCACCGGAGAAAAGGATGGAGGACGAAGCTCCGACCCTCCTCACAAACAGCAACGGCGCCCCCCGGGAGAGAAGGCGCCGCTGCGCTTCACCTGCAGGCTCGTCGTCCTTCTGCCCTACCCGGCCGCCGTCTCGCTCTTGGCCGCCTCGCCCTCGCCCGTCTGGCTCTCGACCGGCTCGGCCGGCTTCTCCCCCCGCTTGCCCCGCGCGGCCCGGCGGGCGCGCAGCAGCATCTCCTTGTTGAAGTCGGCCGCGGTGAGCGCGTCGCCGTCGAAGGCGATGCGGTGGAGCTTCTCGATGAGGGTGAGCAGCCGGCCCTTGGCCAGGTAGAAGGCCCGCGTCTCCTTGGGGAACTCGTCCTGCGCTATCTCCTGCGTCGAGTCGGCCTTCTCGAGCCGGGTGCGCAGCTCGACCAGGCGCGCGTGGGGCGACTCGCCTCCGTCGTGCCCGGTCCCCATGTCTGAACCCGCGCCCGCCACGTGAAAGCCCCCTCCCCGTCGGCGCGCTGAGGGGCTCGCGGCGAGCAACCACGCCGAATGCGCGCCGGCGGGGAGCGGGGTTTGGGGACCTACTCGGCAGAGTTTGACCAGATTGGCAAGAATCTGCGGTCTGAAGTCTGACGACTGGGGCCTGCCGGCCGCCCCCGATCTCCCGGAGTCGTCTTGGTTCCGGCTCGGCCGGCTTGGGGGTAGGGCCCCACGGGTTAGGCACTCAACCTCGCGGGGAGCACGGCGCGCGCCGAGCGACGATCCAGGTTGATCTTCCCGAGGCTATCCGCCGTCTCCTGCTCGACCTCGTCCGGCCCAAGTAGCAGGAATCCAACCAAGAGCTGGGCCGCGCGGCCCCTACCCCCAAACCCCCTCCCCGCCGGCGCGCCCGCGATCCAAGTGCTCGTCGCGGAGATCTCAGCGCGCCGCCGGGGAGGGGGCTTCCACAAGGTCCGCGCGCTCAAACACCGGGATCGGCGCAACGAAACCGACCTCCTCGCCGGTGGTGCTCTTCGCCGTCTGCCGGCTGGCCAGGGTCTTGTGCTCGCCGGCCTTCACCTCCCCGAGCATCACCAGCGCCCACCACCCGCCTTCGACGCCAGGCGCCTTCGGTCGACCCGCCACGCGTTTTGGTCGATCCGTCAGGCGGTTTGGGTCGATCCGTCAGGCGGTTTGGGTCGACCCGTCAGGCGGTTTGGACGCGCCGTCAGGCGGTTTGGGTCGATCCGTCAGGCGGTTTGGACGCGCCGCCAGGCGGCTTGGGTCGATCCGCCAGGCGGCTTGGGTCGATCCGTCAGGCGGCTTGGGTCGATCCGTCAGGCGGTTTGGGCGCGCCGTCAGGTGGCTTGGGTCGACCCGTCAGGTGACTTGGGTCGACCCGTCAGGCGGTTTGGGCGCGCCGTCAGGCGGCTTGGGTCGACCCGTCAGGCGCTTTGGACGCGCCGTCAGGTGGCTTGGGTCGACCCGCCAGGCGCTTTGGACGCCCCACCAGGCGATTTTGACGCCCCACCAGGCCGTTTCGACCCGCTGCCGGCTCCCTTCCCTCCGCCCCGCTGCAGCTCTCGCGCACCACCGCGCCGCCCGAGGAGGCGACCCCGCGCGTTCGGCCCCGCCGCGCCGCCCCTCGCACACCCCACCGCTCCTGCGCCTGCCACCGGGCGACTCCTTTGGCGCCGTCTGCATCGACGCCTCGCCGCCCGAACGCGCGCCACCTTCCGAGCCTCGCGGGCGGCAGCAGAGCACTCGCCCCGCTGCGACTCCTGCCCTGAGCTCCTCGCCCCCGGCAGCAGCCCTCCCCCGTGCCGGGAAGTGTTAAGTGGCTAACAGACTTTTTTCAGTGCTTGCATCCCGCGCCGGCTTCGTGCTTAATCCTCCCCCAGCAGGGCAACCAAACAACCAACCGAACCCTTGAAGGGGGACCAGACATGACGAGCGAACACGACCGCGACCGCCTCATCACCAAGGGCAAGTTCGAGCCGCTCCGCGGGCTCCTCGACCAGTCCGAGTACACCGAGGGCGTCACCGCCGAGCACAAGGCCGAGCTTCTCGCAGCCGGACTCACCGAGGAGCTGCTCCTCGAGTACGCCACGAAGAAATCGAACCTCTTCGCGCTGACCGGCGGCCGGAGGGAGGGGCAGGTCGATTCGCAGATGGCCACGCGCAGGGAGGTCGAGGCCATCACCGCGGCCAAGGCTCACATCTACAAGCTGCGCCAGCTCGTGCCGATGGTGGTGCGCCGGACCAAGGCCACCGACATGACCGCCGCGCACATCGCGCCCTCGGGCGAGCTGCGGCGCTCCTCGCCCAAGATCGCCGAGCACCTGAGGAAGATCCGAAACCTGGTGGTGAAGCTCGAGACGGGGCTGGCGCCCTACTTCGGCGGCCGGTCGCCCACCGCGGTGCACGACCAGATCATCAGCGACCTCGCCGACGCCAACCGCGACCAGGAGGTGAAGCGCGGGGGCCTGGCGCCCGAGAGCCTCGAGCTCTACGAGGCCAAGGGCGCGATGCTCGAGATCATCGAGGACTTCAACCGCATCGGGCGGATCGCCTTCCCCGGCCGGGCGGAGATCGCCGCGAAGTTCAATAAGGACATCCTCCTTCGGGCGCGCGGCCGCGCGAAGAAGGCCAAGGAGGATGGCGAGCAGACGGTGAATGAGGCGGAGACCGAGACGGAGACCAAGGAGGTGGCCGGGTAGGAGCGGACTGGGGATTTGGCGGGGTCGATGGGACGCCGGCTGGCCTTGGTGGCTGGCTGGCGTTTCTTTGTTGGGTGGGGGCGCGCTCGCCGCCGGCGCCAGCTCCTCCGTTCGCCCGTGAGCCCCTTCGACCGGGCTCAGCCCGGGCTTCGCCCGGAACCGAAGCGATCGGTCGCAGGGCGGTAGGGACGCATAGCAATGCGCCCTGCGAGGAATCGATACGAAGGCCCGCCCTTTGAAAATCATGCTGCCGCGCGACGAATCTCGAAGTTAGTAGTTCAGGAGGTCGAGCTTACGAGGCCGACGTCAAGGGGCCGTTCGGCTCCGCCTGCCCCGCCCGCCAAGCCGTGAAAGCCGCCTCGCCCGGAGACACTCGTCCCGACTCTCATGCGGTCGTCGTCAAGAAAGCCGGGCGCGCCCCCTCGCCGACCAGGAAGTTCGGGGGCATCGGCAGTCCTTCTCCCGCGCAATCGAGCACCAAGCCGGCGCATCCTCCCGACACTCCTGTGGTTTTCGCCGGTCTCCTGGCCCGATGTCAGACCCCTCGGGTAGAGTGCCGTCGATGGTCGGGCCTGCCCCACACGGCGCGCAGGACTGCCGACCTGACTCCAGCTTTTCAGGAGGGCGCCAGACTTCCTGCGAGTCTCTTCGAGCGATTTGGGCCAGGCCGCCGCCTACCGGTCATGCCGAGCGTAGAGGCGACCAGCGGGAGCCTCGAAGTCGAGGCACACGCGGGTGAGGCCGTTGCCGCAGATCCCAAACCGGCCGCGAAATCGAGGCTTGGCTGCAACCGCTTCGATTTCGCGTGGTTGCCAACTCCTGAGCTGGGCCTTGCACGAACTCTGGGGCGCGCCTTGGAATGGAAGCCCCTGCTCTGCCCGGTCCGCGAGCGCGACGCGTTCGAAAACACGCAGCCACGGCACGATCCGCTGGAAACCCGAAGCGAGTTCGAAAGGGACTACGACCGGGCCGTCTTCTCGACTCCGCTGCGGCGCTTGCAGGACAAGACGCAGGTCTTCCCGTTAGAGCCGAACGACTTCGTGCGAACCCGCCTCACCCATTCACTCGAGGTCTCGACGCTGGCTCGCGGCTTGGCACGTCGGGTCGGCGCTGAGCTGGTTCGCACAAAAAAGCTCGACGAGAGGCAGGCGCGCGACGTCGAGGCAATCGCCGCCACCTGCGCCCTCATCCACGACTTGGGCAACCCTCCGTTCGGCCACGCCGGCGAACGGGCGATCCAGGAGTGGTTCGACAAAAGGCTCTGCGAGGACGGGCAGCGGCGCGCAGACCAGCAGAGGCTTTCCGACCTGTCCCCGCAGCAGCGCGCTGACTTCCAGCGCTTCGATGGCAACGCCCAGACCCTGCGCCTCATCACCCGGCTACAGGTCCTTGCCGACGATTACGGCCTGAACCTCACGCTGGGCACGCTCTCGGCCGCCATGAAGTACACCGCCGCCTCCCACGAGGCCGGTCGCGCCTCCGGTCGCCACGAGCTGGAGAAACCCGGATACTTCGCCTCAGAGACCGAGCTGGTCGAGATGGTCCGGCGGCACACAGGAACCGGCACCGCCCGCAACCCAATCACCTTCCTCACCGAGGCGGTCGACGACCTTGCCTACGCCACCGTGGACTTCGAGGACGGGATCAAGAAAGGGCTCGCCACCTGGGACGACGCACAACAGGAGCTGGTCGAGGTGGCCCGCGGGCTCGGCTGCCCCGAGCTGCTGCGCTCCAAGATCGACGGCGCCGTCGAGTACCTCGGAAGAGCCAAGCCGCCGCTGCGCGGCCGGGCCAAGGGCGAGTCCATCGCCGAGATGCTACGGACCTTGGTAATCGGCAAAGCGCTGGCCGACGTCTCCGACGCATTCATCGCCCGCCATGACGCCATCCTCGCCGGCGACTACCACGGCGAGCTGGTCGCCGATTGCGCCTCGGCCGGGCTCATCGAGACCTTCAAGCAGGTCGACCGCAAGCTCTTCTACGCCTCTGAGGGCAACCTTCGCCTCGAGCTGATGGGCCGGCGCGTACTTGGCGACCTGCTCTCCGCGTTCTTTGAAGGCGCCGCTGCCTTCGAGGGCGAGCCTCCCACGCCGAACGACTTCCCCGGCAAGCTCTACCACCTGATGTCCGACAACTACCGCAACGTCTTCGTCAAGGCGGCCGCAAAGGATCCTTCCTCGATGAAGGTTTACCCGAAGCTGCAGCTCGTCACCGACTACGTTTGCGGCATGACCGACTCGTTCGCCTGCTCGCTGCACCAGAGCCTGACGCATGGTTAGCCCGTGCCGCGAACAGCTCGAAGCCCGGCTTCGCAAGCGGCTGAGCTCCTTCCTCAACCGAAGCAGCGCCTGGCGGCCGGTTATCCAGGTGATCGAGAACGCAGCCGCCCGAAGGGCTTGGCGGCCCTTTCTTTTCGGCGGCACGCTTCGCGACCTGTGCCTGAGCTGGTCGGCGCCGCCGCGCGACCTCGACTTCGTGGTCCCGGGAGCGTCGATGGAGCAGCTCGAGGAGGAGCTCGGTCAGTACATCGAACGCCGGACTCGCTTTGGCGGCCTGCGGCTTCGGATCCGCTCGCTACCGGTCGACATCTGGCCGCTCGAGCAGACCTGGGCCTTCACCGCGGGATTGGTGGAGAGGCCGACTCCCGAAACTCTGCCACGAACGACGTTTCTCACGGTCGAGGCGGCAGCCATCGAGTTGCGGCCGAGGCCTGGTCGCGCCCGCGAGTTCCATACGAACGGGCTTTTCGAGTCCTTTGCCGCCTCGTGCCTGGAGATCAACCTGGAGGAGAACCCCTACCCCGCCCTCTGCGTCGCCAGGTCGCTGCTGACCGCGCGCAAGCTCGGCTTCTCGCTCGGACCGCGGCTCGCCGCCTATCTGGACCACCACGGAACGCAACTGGGAATGGAGGAGCTCGAGGAGGCGCAGGTGACGCACTACGGGGACGTGCTGCTGTCGCGCGAGGCGATGCGGGGGGACCTCCAGGCCATCCGGCGGCAGAGAGCCGAGGAACGGGCGCCGGTGCGGCTGCCGCTGGCGACGCAGGGCGTGCTTCCGTGCCGCATGCCGCTGGTGACGACCTCCGGGAAGCGAACGGGGCGACAGTCCTGACCGCCGACAGCGAGGCTCTGAGACATTCGCGAAGCACCCGGCAGAGCAGGCGCCTAACCCCGCCGGCTCCACGCCGGCTGGAACCGCTCCGAGACGAGCGGTCCGGTGCCGAGCTTGCGGCCAATATGGTTCGCGCCGAGGGCCATACGCTTCAAGCCTGGTCCCATCATCTGGAGACCCCAGCGGGTCGATACCTTGTCGGTCAGCAGCAACCCCAACCCTGAGGAGCGAAGCCAGGCATTCTCATCGGGCAGAGCGTCGAGCCCCCGGGCGACCATGCGGCGCAGTAACCCGGGCGCCAAACGCTCGAGCACCCAAGCCGGGACATCGGCCCCGACGCGCCGGCGAGCTTCGTACAGCGCCATCCCCACAGCCGCCGAGACCCGCGCCGCGCGGGCGAGCGCGATTACCTCATCCCAGCAGTAATCGCTTCTCTGCAGCGTGAGCTTGAGGTCGAAAAGCCACTTCGCGCCCCGAAAGGCGTGCGCAGCCGCGTGCGCGGCCTGAAAGACGACGTCGTCATTCGGGCCGAGAATGCGCACCGGTCCGCCCGAAAGCGTCTGCCATCGCGAGCGGGCAAATACTTGCTCGCTCTCGAACCGGCCCTGAAACCCCGAGGTCAGGATCCAGTGCAGCTCGAGCATCAAGCGATTACGTCCGACGAAGTTGACGCTGTGCTGAAAATCGAGCGGAAATTTCCGAGGGTCATAATCAAGGCGCCAGCCGTTCCGCTTGAGCACCACCTTCGCCCTGTCGCAGTGCTTCGCCCGGACGAAGAGATCCACATCGCCCGAAGGGCGGAGCCAGGGCTTCGGATAAAGCCGTGCAGCGTGAACCGCTCCTTTGAGCGCAATCGCCTCGACACCCGCGTTTTCGAGCGACCGGACAGCCTCGAGGGTGGTGCTCTCCATTCGAGCTGCGCAGAACTTGGCCGCATATTCTTCTTTTCGAGAGAGCGAAAACTCGGTCGGCAAATAATGCGATAGCAGCGGCAGTAGCCCAAGCGCGCGCGCGTCGTCCGCTATCGCCTCACGACCGAGCCGAGCGACGGCTGCTTCTGCCGCTGCAGGCCGATGCGGCAATTGGAGCAGCAGCGGCTCGAGCCGACTCTCGGGCGACGTCACGGAAGCCATCCCTGGGGCCACGCGCGCTCTCAAGCGCTCTTCTGCAAGGGCACGTCGCCCTCGTCTGCAAGCTGCCTGTCCATTCGCTTGGCCGCCTCGATGAGGTGCTCGCCCAGGCGCTCGAGAACGATCTCGTCGTCCCGTTCGATCGCCTTTCTCCCATCTCGCCACGCGAGCTGAAGCTCCCCCACCAGTTGGTCACCCACCCTGATCGGCAAGCTTGCACCGGTCCTCGCGCACTCAGCGCGCGAATCAACTCGCCACTCGAAGCGGTTCGTCGCCAGGCCCCCCTGCGCGGCGGCGGAGTGCCAAACGAGCGTCACCTCCGAGGCATGCAAGGAGGCCGCAAGAGGCTGGATTACCACCCAGGCCTGAGCCGGCGTGGCAGCCTCGCGCAGCAACGCACCGACGTTCCGCACCTGCTCTCGCATGACGAGGTTGTGCGCGCGATGCGCCGAGGCGTCCTCGAACAGCACCTTCGAGAAATAGCCGAGCTTGCGCATGAACACCGCGGCGACGATGACCACCATCGCGAGAATCGCGGCCGCTTGCCTTCCATTGGCAAATGTAGTGGCGAGCGCGGCGAGCGCGAACAATACGCCGACCCCATAGAGGACGATGACAGCCGAGCGCTGCGAGAGCCCCAGAGCGAGCAGCCGGTGGTGAACGTGCTCCTTGTCCGCCGCCATGAGCGACTGCCCACGCAGCGCGCGGCGTGCCATCGCCAGCAGCGTGTCCATGATGGGCAGGCCCAGCGCGAGAATCGGCACGAGCATCGCCACCGTGGTTGAGCTCTTCGAGCTCGTCACGACCGACCCGGTTGCCAGGACAAAACCGAGAAACATCGACCCGGAATCGCCCATGAAGATGGACGCGGGATTGAAATTGTAAATAAGAAAGCCAAGAAGCGAGCCGGCGAGCGCCGCCATCAACAACATCATAATGACGTTGCCCGACGCTGCGGCGATTACAAAAATGGTCGCGACGGCAACGAAAGAAACACCCGATGCAAGCCCATCCAGACCGTCGATGAGATTGACCGCGTTTATAACACCGACAATCCAGATCAACGTAAAAGGAAGGGAGAGCGCCCCCAGCCCCACCGCCCCCCAGGGCGTCGAGATCCGCTCAATTGCGAAGCCGAAGCCGTACATGACCGCGGCGACGAGAAACTGAGCGCCGAACTTCTTGAGGGCGCCCAGGCCTTTCAGATCGTCGTATATACCGACCAAGGCGACAAGAAGCCCACCACAGAAGATTCCGGCGGGTATTCGCGGATTGGCGAAGAAGATTCGTCCCACTCCGGAATCAACGAGCAGGAGACCGACGAGCGGAACGAAGAACGCCGCGGCGATCGCGATTCCGCCCACTCGAGGGACCGGTCGAGTGTGGACCTTGCGGGTCGAGCGGGCGACGTCGACCCAGTTCTTCCTGACGGCGAAGTCACGAAGTACCGGGGTGAGAATCGCAGAGAACAGCAGCGAGACGACAAACGCGATGGCGACGCTGATCACGGCCTCGTCACTCCGCTCAATCGACCAAGTGCCCTACGCGTCGGCAATGGCCGGCCGCCTGCGCTAGCCCGCGAGGCCGGGCCTGAACCGAGGCCCAGATCGCTTGAGGTTTCGCGTTGCACTCTTCTGTCTCCCCATCGAGTCTTCGCCAGCGCCCTCTTGTCCGCTGGAACGTTCGGCCTCCGGCCCCCGATGTGTTGCCTACTTGGCATGCCCGAGGTGCTGATTACCACAGCGGGTATTCCTTCGCCCATTGTTCCTCGGGCCTCCAGGGAGGGGAGGAAGCGGGTGGCTGCTCATGCCCCCGGACTACGGGGGAGCCTTCCCGGGCTGCGAGGACTCGCACGGCGAGCCTCCCTCAATTGTCAGCGAGCTAACCCTACGGATTCGGAGCGATCTAGACTGCCGGTCCGCCAGGAGATCCCAAGCCCATGACCGTTGATCTTGTAGCCGGCACCCGGCCGAACTTTATGAAGATCGCCCCGGTGCGCCGCGCCCTGGTCGCCCGAAAGATCCCCGTCAGGCTCATCCACACCGGTCAGCACTTCGATGCCGGCATGAGCGACGTCTTCTTTCGCGACCTCGGCATGCCCGCCCCCGACGTGAACCTTGGGTGCGGCGGCGGCAGCCACGCCGAGCAGACGGCGAGCGTCCTCGTCGCCATGGAGAGGGAGCTTCTCGTCCATCGGCCCGAGGCGATCGTGGTCGTCGGCGACGTGACGAGCACCCTGTCGGCCGGCCTCGCAGCAGCCAAGCTCGGCGTTCCGGTGGTGCACGTCGAGGCGGGCCTTCGCTCGCGCGACTGGACGATGCCTGAGGAGATCAACCGCATCCTCACCGACCAGCTCTCCGACTTGTTGCTCGTCCCCTCCGACGACGGGCGCGAGAACCTGATCGCCGAGGGCATACCTGCCGAGCGGATCGCGTTCGTCGGCAACGTGATGATTGACTCGCTGCACCACGCGCTGGAGCGGCGCACCGACGTCCTCGAGCGGCTCGGCCTGCAGCCGGGCGGCTACTGTGCGGTCACCATGCATCGGCCGGCCAACGTCGACTCCAGAGAGTCGTTCCAGGCCACCCTCGCCGTCCTGCGCGCGCTCGGCTCGCGGATTCCCACCGTCTTCCCCGTGCACCCGCGCACCGCGGCGCGCGCCGAGGCGTTCGGCCTCGCCGAGGAGCTGCGCGCGGTGCCGGGGCTCGTCCAGACCGGACCGGTCGGCTACGACGACTTCGTCACCTTGATGGGGAGCTCGAAGTTCGTCGCCACCGACTCCGGCGGCATCCAGGAGGAGACGACCGCGCTGCAGATCCCCTGCCTGACTCTGCGCGGAGGCACCGAGCGCCCGATCACCGTCTCGCTCGGCACCAACACGATAGTCGGCCTCGACGTGGCGAAGATCCTCGCCGAGGTGGACGCGATCCTCGCGGGCAGGGCGAAGAGGGGCTCCCTTCCCGAGGGCTGGGATGGCCACGCAGGGGAGCGGGTCGCCGAGGCTATCGCCCGCTTGCTCGAGGGCACTCCGCCGCCGCGCACCGCGGGGCCGAGGGCCTAGTCCGATGAAGATCCTCTATCTCTCGCAGTACTTCCCGCCCGAGCCGGGCGCGCCCGCCGCCCGGGTCTCCGAGCTCTCGCGCTGCTGGGCCGAGTGGGGCCACGACGTCACGGTGCTGACCGGCATGCCGAACCATCCGACGGGGGTCGTGCCGCCGGAGTACCGGCACAGGCTCTTCGCGGTAGAGGACCACTACGGTGCACGCGTCGTTCGCACCTGGATCTACGCCGCCGCCAACCGTGGCCGCGTCCGCCGGTCTCTCGCGTACGCGTCTTTCGCGGCCTCGGCCGTCGCGCTCGGCCAAGCGCGCGTCGAGCGGCCCGACGTGCTCGTCGCCACGAGCCCCCAGTTCCTCTGCGCCGCAGCCGGCGGGCTCATCAGCCGGATGCGCCAGGTCCCGTTCGTCTTCGAGGTGCGCGATCTCTGGCCAGAGTCGATCGTCGCCGTGGGCGCGCTGCCGGAGGGACACCCGGTGGTGCGCAGCCTCGAGCGGGTCGAGAAGCGGCTCTACTCCGAGGCGACCGCCATCGTCGTGGTCACCGACACCTTCCGCCAGAAACTGATCGACCGCGGGATAGCGCCCCACAAGATCTTCGTGGTCAAGAACGGGGTGGACCTCACCCGGTTCAACCCGCTCCCGCGCGAAACCAAGCTTCGCGCCGAGCTCGGCTACGGCGACCGCTTCGTCCTCGCCTATGTCGGCACCCACGGCATGGCCCACGGCCTCGGCTCGGTGCTCGACGTCGCGGCGAGGCTGCGCTCGCGCGACGACCTCCGGTTCCTCTTCGTGGGCGAGGGCGCCGAGCGCAAGAACCTGCAGAAGCGCGCAAGCGACGAGGGCCTGTCGAACGTCAAGTTCCTCGGTGCGCTGCCACGCGAGCGCATGACCGAGGTCTACGCGACCTCGGACGCCTGCATCGTGCCCCTTCGAAAGACCGAGCTCTTCACCAGCGTCCTCCCTTCGAAGATCTTCGAGATCCTCGCCATGGAGCGGCCCCTGGTGTTGTCGGTCGATGGCGAGGCGCGAGAGCTCGTGGAGGCGTCCGGCGGCGGCCTCTACGCGCCGCCCGAGGACGTCGAGGCGATGGAGTCGGCGATCCTCTCGCTGATGGGCTCGCCGCAGCGCCGCAAGGAGATGGGCGCGGCCGGGCGCGCCTACGTGATGCGCGAGTTCGACCGCCGCAAGCTCGCCGCGGACTACCTGGAGATCCTCGACGAGGTCGCGGCAACGGGGGCGATGAGAGCACCGGAGGTAAGCGGGGCTTGATGGCGAAGCTCGGAAGGCTCGCTCGCACCGTCCGCGGGCTCCACCCGCTCCAGGTCGTGGCGCGTCCGCCTCACTGGCTGCTGCGGCGAGCGGTTCGCGACATTCCCTCGGTCGCTGCCCCTCGGCTACGCGAAAGCTGGCCACCCGCTCCTCCCGAGCTGCGTGCGCTCGTCGAGGAGGATGCGCGTCGCGCAGCAGCACGGCTGCCCGCGTTGCCAGCATCCAGCCTGCTGAGAGCCTACGAAGAGAGCTACGGGTTCGACGCGCTCTGCGGCCGGCGCAGGTGGGAAGGCCCAATCTCCGTCCACCCCTACCCTGCCTCGGTCCGGGCTCGACAGCTCGCGCTCGCGACGCGGCTCGGAGCGCGCGGGCTGGAAGCGGAGATGGCCCGGGCCTGCCGGGCGATCGCGCTCCAACCAGAGCTTCATCTGCTCGCCAATCACCTCCTCGAGAACGCCCTCGGCCTCGTCTGCGGCGCGGCGGCGGCCGAAGGCCCGGAAGCCCAGGCCTGGTGGGAGCTCGGCGCGCGGCTGCTCGCCTGGCAGCTCGACGAACAGTTCCTTGCCGACGGCGGGCACTTCGAACGCTCGGCGACCTACCACCTCTGGCTCACGGCCGGGCTGCTCGAAGCGATCGAGCTCGCCGAAGCCTCCGGCCGAGTCACGCCGCCCCAGTGGCGAGCTGTCGCGGGCCGAGCCCTCGATTGGATAGCGGCGATCCGCGCGCCCGACGGCGCCTATCCGCTCTTCAACGACGCGATGCTCGACGGCTCGGTTCGAGCTGATGCCGTATTGGCGCTCGGCCGCGCCCTCGGTTTCTCCATCGAGCTCCGAACCACTCCGACACCTGGTCCATGGGCGCGACACCTCGAGACGACGGGCTGGCTGCTGATGGGCGCGCCCGGGGGCGTCTTCCTCGCACTCGACGCCGGGCCCGACGGCGCGGACTGCCAACCCGGGCATGTCCACGCCGATGCCCTGGCCTTCGAGCTCTGGATAGGCGGGCAGCGCACCTGCGTGGACTACGGCGTCTCGAGCTACGGCGCCGACTTCGAGCGCCAGCGGTGCCGATCGACGAGCGTCCACAACACTCTCGAGCTCCCCGGCATCGACTCGTCGGAGGTCTGGGCGGGGTTTCGCACCGGGCGCCGTTCGACCGGCAAGCTCCTCCATCGAACCGGCCGCTCGGATGCGATAGAGGCGACGGCGACGCACGACGGCTACGCCTGGCTTCCCGGCGGTCCCCGTCCGATGAGGACGCTGCGGTTGGAAGCAAACCGGCTGGCAGTCTCCGACTCGCTGGAGGGTGGTCCGCGAGAGTTCGCGAGCCGGCTCCGGTTGGACGAGGAGGCGGCCGCACGCGTGAACGTCCGGTGTGTTTCGGCGCCGTTCACCCGGTCGCTCTCCGTGTGGTATCCAACTTTTGCCACCGCTCGACCTGCAGTCGTTTTCGAGGCGCGAGCAAAGCCCGGCACCCGGTGCGAGTGGCTCATCGAGTGGTAATCCGCCGTCGGCGTCGAGCCGGGGGCCAAGCTCCAAAGTGAGGTCGCGGTGCGACAGGTCTCCCAGAACTATCGAACCGGTGAGATGAAGGTGGTCGATGTAGCGATGCCGCGCGCACCTCGCGGCGGCATCCTCGTCGAGACAGCCGCCTCCCTCATCTCGGCCGGGACCGAGCGGGCGCTGATCGACATCGCCCGGAAGAACCTGGTCGAGAAGGCGCGCGCGCGGCCGGACCTGGTGCGCAAAGTGATCGAGAAGGTGAAGCGCGAAGGGGCGCTCGCCGCGCTGGAGACCGTCCGCAGCAAGCTGGAGAACCCAATACCGCTCGGCTATTCGCTCGCCGGCCGGGTCCTCGACGTCGGAAGCGGCGCGCAGGGCTTCGCCAGGGGTGACCGGGTCGCCTGCGCCGGCGCCGGATACGCGAACCACGCCGAAGCGAACGCGGTCCCGCAGAACATGGCCGTACACGTGCCGGACGAGGTGACCGACGAAGAAGCGGCCTTCGTGACCGTTGGCGCCATCGCGTTGCAGGGCGTGCGCCTGGTGCGCCCCGCACTGGGTGAGACCGTAGTGGTCATCGGCCTCGGACTCATCGGGCAAATCGCCGCCTCGCTGCTGAGGGCGCATGGCTGCGACGTCGTCGGCGTGGACGTCGATCCCGCGAAGGTGAAGCTGGCTATCGAGCGTGGAGCGGCCGGCGGAGCCGTCACCGGAACCGACGACCCGGTGGAGGTCGTCAGGGCCATCTCTTGCGGCCGCGGTGCCGACGGCGTCGTCATCACGGCCTCGGCGAACACCGCCGAACCGCTCGAGCTCGCGGGCGAAGTCGCACGCGACAAGGCGACGATCTCAGTGGTCGGGATGATCCCGCTCGAGATTCCGCGCAAGACCTTCTACGAGAAGGAGCTCGAGGTCGTCGTCTCGCGTAGCTACGGGCCCGGGCGCTACGACCCAGACTACGAGGAACGCGGAAAGGACTATCCCGTCGGCTACGTCCGCTGGACCGAGCGGCGAAACCTCGAGGCCGTCATCGGGGCGATCGCGTCCAAGCGGCTCGACGTCAAGAGCCTCATCACCCACCGCTTCGCCTTCACCGAGGTGATGGACGCCTACGCGCTGATTACCGGAGAGCGCCCCGAGCCGCACTTGGGCGTGGTGCTCACTTACCCGGGCGGAGTAACGACAGAGCCCCCGAGGCCGCGCCTCGCCGCCAAGGCGAGCAGATCTGGCAGCATCGGCCTGGCGGTCATCGGCACGGGGTCTTTCGCCACCGGCGTGCTGCTTCCGCTGATCAGCAAGCGCAAGGACGTGCGCATCGAAGCGATGGTCTCCGGACGCGGCCTCTCGGCGCGCCACGCCGCCGACCGCTTCGGCGCCAACCGAGTCGTAGACAGCCTCGAGCAGGCCCTCACCCTCGACGAGGTCGATACGGTCCTCATCGCCACCCGTCACGATTTGCATGCGCCGATGGCGGCCGCGGCGCTCCGAGCGGGAAGAAACGTCTTCGTGGAGAAGCCGGCGGCCATCAACGAAGAGCAACTCGCGGAGTTGGCCGAGGCGGTCAACGGAACCACCGCGAGGTTCATGGTCGGGTTCAACCGCCGATTCGCCCCGATGGCGACGGACCTAAGGGAAGCCTTCGCCGGCCGAAGGACGGGCTTGGTGATGACCGCACGGATAAACGCTGGAAAGCTTCCCGGCGGGAGCTGGATTACCGATGCGAGCGAGGGCGGAGGCAGGGTAATCGGCGAGGCCTGCCACTTCATCGACCTGTTCTCGTATTGGGCCGATGCGGTACCGGTACACGTGAGCGCACACGCGATTGGACCGCACGGCGGCTTCCAGCGCGACGACAACCTCGTGATTGGTTTGAGCTTCTCCGACGGCAGCGTTGCTTCGCTGGTCTATACGTCGATGGGGGATCCCTCGGTGGGCAAGGAGAATTACGAGGTGATTTCCGAGGGGCGAATGGCGCGGATTGAGGATTGGCGAAAGCTCACGATTACTCGGCGGGGAAAGACAAAGCACCAGACGGCCCTGAAAGCGGACAAGGGGCACCAGGGAGAGATTGAAGCGTTCTTCATTGCTTGCGGGAGCCAGGCTAACAGTCCAATTGGCTGGGACGCGATTATGGCGACGACGCGCGGGACATTTGCGGCAGAGCAAGCGTGGACACAGGGGAAATCAGCCGATTAGGACATGAAGCAAAGGCCCTCCCGAACTCGCCGGAACCGGCGAGCACGGAAAACCTCTCTTCCGCCCGATGCCCCCTTCCAATAGAACTCGGGGCAATTCCAGAACCCGTAACCTTCCCACGTACGGCGGGGTGGCCGGGGCGCACAGACCCGTGAAACCTGGCGGCCGCGTTCCGCCCGATGCAAAGGACGTTTCCCTCTGCTGCGAGGCGCATCGGATGTTTCGCCACTGGGCTGGATCGGGGGAGGGCAGCGGTTCCGGATTCATTCTTACAATCCGAAACCCCAACCGCAGAGTCGAGCCATGAAGAGCAAACCAACAATTCTTGCCTTCAACAAGTACTACCTACCCGGCTACCGCGCCGGCGGACCAATTCGCACGCTCGCAAACATGGCCGAACGGCTGGGCGACGACTTCTGTTTTCGCATCGTCGCACTCGACCATGACGCGGGCGACCCAACGCCGTACCTCGATGTCCATCGCGATTGCTGGCGCCAGTTCGGCAAAGCCCAGGTGATGCACCTCGCACCGGCAGACGTTTCGCTTCGACAAGTCAGCCAACTAGTCGCGCTGGCGAATCCGGACGCAATCTACCTAAACAGTTTCTTCGATCCGGTTTTCACACAGCGCGTGCTTTGGGCACGCCGACTCCGTTGCATAAGCAAGACGCCCATCATCATCGCACCGAGAGGCGAGTTTTCCCAAGGGGCGCTCGGACTCAAATCGCTCAAGAAAGAGCTATACATTCGCCTTACTGCAGCAACAGGCCTATACCGCGACCTTACTTGGCAGGCATCGAGCATTCACGAGCGCACAGACATCCTATGCAATCTCACCTTCGTGGCCCCGACCGACATCCGCGTAGCAATGAACCTCGCCCCACTCGGGGAAATACCAACTATCGAGGAACATGGGCGCCGCATTGGCGAACCGCTACGAGTGTGTTTTTTGTCACGCATTTCGCCGATGAAAAACCTCGATTTCGCACTCCGCGCACTTGCGACAACGACGGCACAGGTCGTGTTCACAATCTACGGCCCGCAGGCATCCCGCGCCTACTGGGCCACCTGCGAGGCGATAATCGCCAATCTGCCCTCAAACATAACAGTCCGCTACGAGGGGCCACTTCACCCGCGTGACGTAAGGCAGCAACTTTCTAAGCACGACTTGTTCTTCCTGCCAACAAGGGGAGAAAACTATGGTCATGTCATCCATGAGGCCCTAAGCTCCGGTCTAACCCTTCTAATTAGCGATCAGACACCTTGGCTCGAGATCAACGAGCGCGGTGTCGGCTGGGCACTGCCACTCGACAACGAGGGCGCGTTCGCCCAGAAGATCGATGAGTTTTCATCGTGGGACAACCACCTGATCGCATCAGCCAGGAGGCGCGCTTTCGAATACGCCCGGGAGCGCTCGGAGAAGCCCGAAGTAATTGAGGCCAATCGGGATCTGTTCTTAACCGCAATCGCTCAGAGATCGCAGGCAGCCGGCAACCTCTCTAGCCAAAAGGCGGGGCGCTAACCAACTGCGCCATCACGCGACCGATCCTCGAGCAACACAGAAAGCTTCCGACAGACGCCTCACACGATCTTGAGCGGCGCCTTCCCGGTGGCAGTGCGAACCGGCTCGTCCACAAGCTCCAACCGCCAGTCGATGGCGAGGTCGCCGAGGTCAAAGCCACGCCGCAGCGCCTCGCGGTCCACGGATTTGCTCCGAGGAGTCACCACAAGCGCGATCACGCCACCACCTTCATCTCGGATCTGAACGTGCTTGATCTGTTCAAAGGACGCGTGGTGGCGGCCGAAGATGACCGCGGTGAGCGCCAATCGTCTGCCCGCCTTATCTAGGATGAAATCACCAACTCTTCCTTGCGTGATGCGAAAGGCAAGAACTCCATCTTCACTTGATTCAGGGGCAATTAGGTCGCCCGTGTCGTAGCGAATAAAGGGGTGCACGCGATTGTGAAGCGACGTAACAACCAACCTGTATTCCCCCGGCACCTCCGACGGCACCGCCTCGGCGAATCCATACGTCGGCAGCGACTCATAAAGCCCCTGCCCGGTTTCCCGGGCAAGCACCGCCATCTCGCTGTGGCCATACCAAGTCACAATATTGCTCGAAAGAATTCGCTCGATGGCCAGCCGATAGGAGGGCACCGGGTACTCTGAACCAAGCAATACCCCAAAGAGCCGAGTTCGCAAGACCGACGCAAAGCGCGGCGCCTCTTGTTCGAGGGCCACTGCAAACTCGGATACAAGGCTTGGATAGCCGTGGACCCACCGCACGAGAGAGGCAGATCCCAACGCACCGACCGCCCTGACGACTTCATTCATCGAGCAGTTCGCGTTGACTACATATTCGTTGTGAACTGCGTTGTAGCGAATCGGTTGCCCTGAGTCGAAGTGCTTTCCTCGAAAGGTCAGTTTGAGGTGCTCGGGCCGGTAACCCCGCGCCCGCCAGATGAAGTGCATGTGCGCCCACTCACGAGCAAACGCCTCATCATCCAGCAGAAACTCGAGCGGTTGGCCGGAAGTACCACCGGTGTTGATGCGTAGTCCCCGCGCCCCCGCCGCACACCGGGCATTCAAGGGCACCTGTTGAAGGTCGGCCTTGCTCACGACTGGCACGCGTCTCCAGTCCTCAATGGTCCGCACCTTGTCGGGTTGGATGCCCTGGCGGCCGAGTAACTCGCGGTAAAAGGGGACATGCTTGGCGGCGAACGCTAGCAAGGAACGCAACTCTTCGACGATTGCAGTTTCGCAGCGGCGCCCACGTTCCGCCTCCGCAATGGCGCGAACCGACCGCGGGTAGGCCAGGCCAAGCCGAAGAGCGAATGGGACCAGAGCGAGATGTCGACCGAGGCCGGCCGGAAGTCTCTCGACATGCTCCTTCAATGTGACACGGACAGGTTTCTTCATCCCCCGCGCCTCATTCGCTTGACGCCCGTTCTTGCCAACTGATCGACTACAACCTGCCTTGCAGCCACCCACGCATCTCGCAGTCGATTAGCACGCGATGCGTCGGCGTCCCGGCAAATTGGCAGCGCAAGCCTCTTCACTCGATTCCTGCGCAACCAGCGGCAATATTCTTCATGGCTGTATCCGGCGAATTCCGGCCTCAACGAGAACTCATTGCAGCCGACCGACTCCGAGCTCTCGTACCGAACCGTCGACGAAGGATGAAATCGGGCATGGTGAACGGTGTCGCAGGCCGCGCCAGGTTCGAGTGCGATTTGATGAAACGACGACTCAGGAAACCGTAGTCGTCCGCCAACAAATCGCCCGTACGAAAACGCCCAATTGCCGAGACTGTAAGCAATCGTCCGACCTTTACATTGCTCCACCGGCCCCACAACATGAGAATGACGCCCCACCACCGCATAGGCTCCGAGATCAATAAGCGCCATTGCAAGCTTGCTGTGAGCCGGTTGAGCATAGAATTCGAATTCATAGTTCCCATGCATCACCACAACGACACGTGCTTCCTGATTGTCTTGTCGCAGTGCCTCAATAACCTGCCTTCTCACAGCCCTGCCCTCTAATGGGTTAACCTTAGGCGCGCATTCTCCCACCGACTGGCAGCCTACAACAAGCCACCCACAACCGAGAACGACATACTTCTGTTCCCTATACTTTGCTTCGACATTTCTCGCAGCTTCGCGTGCGTTCGCGCCAGCCCCAACTGCCGATATCCCCATCTTACTGAGCTTCGACATCGATCTGCCGATTCCGCCCGCCACATCTTGAATATGATTGTTGCCGATAAATGCGACAACCAGATGAAACTCAGAGAACGAAGCGGCCCACCCTTCCCAACTACACGTGCCCCACGCTGGAGGACTCGACAAAGCATAAACCGCGCCCTCGAGATTGAAACACTGCGCTGCGTTCCGAAACCCCGCGGGAACCCTCTCGAAGCTAAAGCGGTCCCCGGGAGCAACCGCCACATCACCGACAAAGATCATCGCAGAGCCTTTGGCCGCACAATCTCACGTTTTGAAGCCACTCTTTCCGCCCATCGGCCCCCCCTCCATTCTCTTCGAACACTCCCGGACCTCTCTCGCAGTCGTGACCGCGAGAAACTGAGCGTTAGAGTCTCAAGGCGCCCAGCCCTTTCGAATCGTCGTAAACACCCAGCAAGGCGATGAGAACCTATCGCAGAAGAAGTCCGACGGGTATTCGCGGATTGGAACAGAAGCCTCATCCCACACTCGAGTCGACGAGAATGAGACCGACGAGAGGAACAAAGAACGCGGCGGCAAAGCGAGTCCGCCCACTCGAAGGACTGGCCGACTGTCGACCTTGCGTGTCGAGCGGGCGCCGTCTACCCAGTTTCTTCTGACGGCGAAGTCAAGAAGCACCGGGGGGAGAATTGGCGGGAACAGCAGCGCGATGGCAAATGCGATGGCGAGGCTGATCACGGCCTTGCGCCCGCCCGCTCAGTCGACCGAGTGCCGTAAGCGTCGGCAATGGCTGCCCGCCCTGCGCTAGCCCGCGAGACCGCGCCTGGACCGGGGCCCGGCTTGCTTAAGGTTCCGCGTCGCATCCGCTCGTCTGACTCCCCGTCGAGCTGCCCGCCAGTGGCCTCTTGTCCGCTGGAAGGCACAGCCTCTGGCACCCTATCTGTTGCCTACTTCCCATGCCCGCGGTGCTGATTACCACAGTACATGTTCCTTCGCCCAGTATTGCCCGGGGGCGGGGGGGCGCCTCACCGGCGGGAGGAGGAAGCAGGCGACTGCTCACGCCCTCGAACCACGCGAGAGCCTTCGCAGCTTCGAACACTCGCTCGGCGAGCCTCCCCCGATTGTCATCGAGTTAACCCTGCGGTTTCGGAGCGATCTAGACTGCCGTTCCGCTAGGAGATCCCAAGCCCATGACCGTTGATCTTGTGGCCGCCACCCGGCCGAACTCCATTAGGACCGCCTCGGTGCGCTGCGCGTGCGTCGCGCCCCGCCGTGAGGCTCATCCACACCGATCAGCACCTCGCTGTTGGCACGAGCGACGTCTTCTTCCCGACCTGGGCATGCCCCGCGCCAATGTGAACCCCGGAGGCGGCGGTGCCAGCCACGCCGAGCAGGCTGCGAGCGTTCTCGTCGCCATGGAGACGGAGCTTCTCGCCCATCAGCCTGAGGCGATCGTGGTCGTCGGCAACGTGACGAGCACCCTCTCGGCCGGCCTCGCAGGAGCCAAGCTCGGCGTTCCGGTAGTGCGCGTCGAAGCGGGCCTTCGCTCGCACGAGTGGACCACGCCCGAGAAACTGCAACCGCATCCTCACCCACGAGGCCTTAAGCAAACCCCTAGTCCGCTGAAATCCGACCGTGGCGACAACGCGGGCGGCCTTCGCGGCACAAGCGGCTTGTCCGACAGGCCGACAGCGACTTTGGCCACAGCCTGCAGTGGAGGGCGATTCCATGCGTTCTGAGTCAGGCCTGAACGCCAAATCCCAAGAGGTACGCGTCAACGTCATCTCACGCAGGCATCCGTACGGCTTCAGCATGGAGCGCCTCTTCGAGATCGTCATCGAGCATCTTCCCCCACCCATCACTGCCAGCCCGCTCAAGGTTCCATTCCACAGTCGCGGGTTCTTCAAGCGCTTCGGCAACCTGGCCTGGGCCATGTTTCATAGCGGTGACGTCAACCACGTAACGGGCGAAGTCCACTATATCGTCCTCGCACTACCACCTAAGCGCACCATTCTTACCGTTCATGACTGCGGAACAATTGTCGGCAAGAAGCCAACTCTGAAGCGACACCTCTATAAATGGATCTGGTTCACCCTTCCTGTTCGACGAGCCCGGCTCGTTACCACCATTTCAGAAACCGCCAGAAGAGACCTCCTCGAGATCACTGGTTGCCCCAAAGAGAAGATAGTCGTCATCCCAAACTGTATTGACCCCCGATTCCGGCCGGGAACGAAGCCATTCAATTCGAGCAAGCCCCGCATTTTGCAGGTCGGCCGAGCGCCCAATAAGAACATCCCACGTTTGGCCGAAGCGTTGCGAGGTATTCCTTGCCATTTGCACATCGTTGGCATTCCGGACGCCCAGACCCGTCGTGTTCTCGAATGCAACCACATCGAATACTCGCACAACGACATGCTTTCGTTTGAGCAATTGCTTAATGAGTACCACTCCGCGGACCTTGTCACCTTCGTCTCGACATTCGAGGGATTTGGCCTCCCAGTACTCGAAGCACAAGCCACGGGCCGTCCATTGGTCACGAGCAACATTTCTCCGATGAAGGAGATCGCCGGCACCGGGGCGGTGCTTGTCGACCCATTCGATGTCAACTCGATTGCCAGAGGCATCATTGACATTATTGAACACGAAGAGACGCGATCAACGCTTATACAGCAGGGATTCAGGAATGTGTCTCAGTATTCGCCGAGCCGCACCGCTGCGCAATACGCCAGACTCTATCAAGCACTGGCAGGGGGAACTCCATGGTCAGCAATGAGCGGAAGCACCGACTGAACCGTACGCTTTTTTTCCTTAAGAACCGCCTATTCCGCGCCTCTGCCGTGTCGTTCTATAAACGCCTTCTGGCTATCGAGCGCTCATCCGCGCAAGAATTGGCAGCCGTCAACCAGCGCAAGCGCACCGAGTTGCTACTCCTCGCTTTCGACCAAGTACCCCATTACCGAAGACGCTTCCTGGCCGCCGGGATCAAGCGCACCGACCTGCACGACGCCGAGACCTTCGCGCAACTGCCATCGCTCACTAGACAGCAGGTGATTGATGGATTTTCCGACTTGCGCGCCTCATCCGCTCGCCCCGAGTTCTATTCGAAGGTAACAACCGGTGGAAGCACAGGGACACCACTGGCCGTCCTGACGGACCGACGCGTCCCCTTGGAGACGGCATGGTGGCGAGTCGCCCGATGGTGGGGAGTCGCGCCCTCGGACGATATCGCTTTCATCTTCCGGACGAAGCGAACTCCGCTTCGTGCCCTCGCCAATTCGGCGCTCTGGTGGCCGACCAAGCGCATCTTTCTCGACGCCTCACTCTTGACCACCACTTCCATGGCGTCGTTCGCGCGACGCTATCGTGCGATTCGACCGGCGATCATCCAAGGGTATGTCGGTGCGGTCTTCGAGTTCGCCCAGTTCCTCCAAGCCGCCCGGCTCACACTTCCTCCGCCCCGCGCTGTCTGGGTTACTTCGGCACCATTGCCCGAATCACAGCGCGCTTTCATGGAAGAGGTCTTTCGTGCCCCCGTCTACGATCAATACGGCTCCTGTGAAATCGGCTGGCTGGCCTGCGAGTGCCAGCAACAGCATGGTTTGCATATAATGGAAGACCTGAGGCACATAGAAATCGTCGATGACGCCGGCCAGCCAGTGCCCGATGGAGAATGGGGTCGAATCCTCGTTACCGATCTCGAGAATCGTGTATTCCCACTAATCCGCTATGAGCTCGGCGACCGGGCCCGCCGACTTCCCTCTCAATGCCCCTGCGGACTTACGCTGCCCCTCATGGACAAAGTTCGCGGCCGTGTCTCAGACGCCATACGCTTGCCGGGCGGTTCCAGCATCAGCGGCGAGTACTTGACGACCATCTTCGACCACCAACCTGAAGCGATCATTCAGTTTCAGGTACAGCAGCATCGCGACTATTCCATCTCGCTGCGCTGCGTTCCCGGACACAGCCCACGCGCGAGAGAGGTCATCACCAGCGCCCGAGAGAGCCTACAGAGAAAAGTGGGACCCACCGTTCCTGTGCGTCTCGAATTGGTGGACCACATTCCTCACGACAGGGGCAAGACCCGATTCATTATGAGCGATCTTCGTCCACCCGAAGCCACGTCTGGGGAAGCGCAATCCGAGGCAGGGCCGTCGGCGCGTACTCGACCTTGAAACCCGCCTCTCCGGTGCTGCGACGGACCGTTTCTTCCACATGTTCGAGCCAGCACATCGATGGGAAGGTCCTCGTTTTCGCAGCCACAGAGTGCGGTCGCAATCGAACCGCCGATTGCGGCGCGTCACGACGAGCGCGACACGCCCACCTTCCCGTCACACCTGCACAGGCTGAAAGGCTCAAGCGCCTTATGGCGACGCTCACAACGGCTTGCCCTGAGCGATTGGCTAGTCGAGCTTATCGACAGCAGAATCGACGGTTCTTCCCCAAGTTGTCCAAGAGGCAAGCTAGGACACGCATTCATTCCCCTGTACCGCAGAAACCGAATCCCCCCGGACGCAGTAGCGAATTCGCAATTGCAGCCGGGCTTTCCGCGTCGACAAGACATCCAGTTGCCGCGAGGCAACGCCCTCCTTCGTCCCGCATGAGTTCCCCTAATCGCTGCGACGGCTTTCATCCGAGATTAGCGGCCTGCCGGGAAGACTAAAATCCTGATGGGGATGGACTGCCTGACCGCCGAAGGTTGAACACTCCGAAACCGCCGAGAAGTCCGACGAAGCGAATCGACACTACGTCGACATTCGCGGCGCCTTCGCCTCTCGCAATTCGCCCCTTCACTTAGCAGCTTCTCTGAACCCTGCCCGGTATCGGCGCAAAGCGACTTCGATATGGTCCCGAACCGCTTCGGCACGTGACGCGATGGAGTACGCGGGTACTGCACGCCGGTGTGCAGCAACTGCCATCGCTCTCCTCTCCTCGGGCCGGGGGATATAGTATTCGATCAGCTTTACCAGTTCTCGGGCATCGCCAAACAACGGAACCTCGCTGCTCTCATCATAGATCTTCTCTACATAAGGCGTCCTGCGGTGGATAAAAAAGCAGCCTGCCGCAGCTAACTCATAGGTTCGCGTTGTGTCTTCGTCGCCCGGCTGTACTCTGCCACCAACACTTACCTCCCCATGTACGGGCGCGACCACGATCCTTCCCTTGCGCGCCCATTCCCCGTACGAACGACCCGCCAGTGGCCCAGCAATTCTCCACCCTTTCGGAAACACGCGGCGCCGCTTCTGCCACCCCGAGCCGATTATGCTGACACTACGATCACGGCAGCCAAGTTGATCGGCTACTTCGCACATCAACCTCTCATACTGCTGCCGCCACGTCGCGGCGAGAACAACATCAACGCACTTCTCGTCCTCCCGGGGCACGTCCTCCCAGAGGTGAACTCTCGGGTCGTAACCGTGGGGAACAAAAACGCATTCGTTCGAGTACCCATAAACGCCTCGCCAATTGGCGCGATGAAACGGCTTGGTCGACACCACCAGGTCATACTTCCCCATTGCCGCTCGAACCAACCGGCCCTGGGCGTGCGGCGAGCAGTCGGGGAACACGTTCACCGTCATCACCTGTGCCGCCCTCGCATTCCGCAATACGTTCAGGTTGACCCAGACTCCCTTGTATACCAACAGCACGTCCGGGCCCATTACGCTGAGCTTGTGGACAATCTCTCGCTCAAACTCGGCTCGCTGCAGCGGCCTCAATAGGCGATTCGCGCATTTTAGGGGAAGTAAACGATGTTTCGGCACCCAGCAGTCCTCGCTAACATCTTCGATCTCCATGCCGGACAAGTGGGAAAGCGCTTCGCGCAGGGAGCGGGCCGATGATCCATTCCACGAAGGCCCGACGAATAGAATACGCATCTTTCAGGCCTCATGCCTAGCGCCGCGCCCGAGGCGGGTCAGGCGAACAAGAAGCGCGCCAACAACAACAGCGTAGGCAATGATAACGAACGACCCACACCAATCCGCGAGAAATACTGCGTCGATTCTAAAAGCGATCTTTACACCAAACAGCGCTAATGGAAACAACAACAAAGCATTCTGCCTTAACACCGCGCGCGCGATCGCCGAGGTCTGCGCCAGTATCCACCCACAAAGGGCGCTCGCGACGAACAAACCGAACCATCCACCATTGTAGTAGCCTGACGAGAATATCCCTTGCCCGGTCGAGGATCCTTCTCTCCCCGAAATCTTCTCGTGAAAGTCCCTTCCCGTCTGCGTGATAATTGGCTTCCGCGGAAATAGGGCGCGAGGAAGGAACAGCCAGGGTATCATTTGAAAATCCTTCCCGCCTCTTCCAGAGTCGTAGAACTCTAGCGCCGCCACCTGCGGCACTGTGTAGGAAATCCGATTCCACCCGTAGTAATCGGCCGAGGGGTCGTCCTCCGCTGCAGATTGAACTCCGTCTCCCAGCACCTGCACACGGTCTTCCAGCGAAACCCATCCAGAGCTGATCGTCGCTTTGCGCCCAAATGACACGACGCCTCCGATCCCGACATAAAAAGAAGCAATTACTGCGACACCAACGGGAACGACCACTCGAGGACGACACCGCAGCGACAGTCCTCCCACATAAGCCATTATCGGCAGTAGGGCCTTGCTCTTGTTCAGCAACAGTAGACCGGAAACTACCTCAAAAGCCATGACGGCGGTCGCCAGAAGCCACACCAACCTCCGACCTCTACCGCGGTAGGATATTCCAAGAAAGACCGATACAAGTGACAACTGCGTCAATACTCGCCACGATCCGGCGACGACGGCGCTTTCAGAGCTAATATCGCTTATGGTGACGGTTGCATTAGCGATCAAAGAGACCGTAAGAAAACCGAGCAGAATTAAGCGCGGAGGCAACCGTGCGCACGCACGGCCGATCTCGAGCACACGCCGCTCAAACCAGGAATGGGGCGAGTAGGCGGCCGCGAGAATCGCCGTTCCAAACCCGAAAGCATTAACTGCGTCCGCCCGAAGCGCGCCGGATGCATTGATCTGATAATACGAAAGGGCGCGCTCGATGGAATCGGCGCTACCGAATGCGAGCAAGGCTGCACCAACCACGAAGTAGACAGCAAAGGCAGCCGTAAACATGACTAAATGATCTTGAATGACCAACTGCGCGCCGCGACGGACAGCCCGCACAATTATCGGAAACGCAAGAAGAAAACCGCCAACACACCATGCGCCGTGAACCCACCATTCGCTCCAGGTAGCAGACACCGCCGCAACTTGCGCCGGAATCCCGTAGAGAAGAAACGAAATACCAAGTCGCGCCCATTTCTTCCGTGGTATCATGCCGGCATCCGTACTCGCCCAGCGCATGACCGGCACCGTGTTTGCAATGGGCATGGAAGTCACTGAGCGCACCAACGCCGACAGCCACGGCCAACTCCGTTTCCTTGATTCAACAGCCGCCTGGACGCTTCTGAACGACGTGAATGATATAGACTATGGACTACCGACGAAAGCATATGTCGCCCCGTGTAACATTTGCTGTGCTCGCATTCGAGCAGGAAGCCTACATCGAAGAAGCGATCGCGGGTGCATTTGCACAGGATTTCCCATCCATCGAGATCATCCTCTCCGACGACTGCTCGACCGACCGCACTTATTCGCTCATGCGCCAGATGGCCGACCGATACTCCGGTCCTCACGTCGTCCGCCATCGGCGGAACGAATACAACATGGGCATCGGAGCCCATATTAATTCCGTCATGCAGATCGCCTCCGGGGACCTGCTGGTCGCCGCAGCGGGCGACGACATCGCGCTGCCGGGAAGAACGCGTCGCCTCGTCGCGGAGTGGGAGGCCACCGGGCGCAAGGCCGATCTCTTGTGCTCCGCCTACTACGGAATGTCCGAGCTCGGCGAACTTCAGGGCGAAAAGAGCGGACTCCCAGTCGGCCCACTCGCCTTGGAGACCGTCGCCAGGTACGGACATGGTGTCGTCGGCGCTACTGAGGCCTGGACGCGTCGGCTTTGGAATCGCTTTGGTGATCTGCCCGCGGGCACCGTAAATGAGGATCAGGTTCTCACCTTTCGTGCGCTCCTACTTGGCGGCATTTTGTACGTCGATGAGCCGCTGGTTCAATACCGACAAGGAGTTAGCAAGTGGATCGAACGTGGTGAGGCAGGGCGAGTCGAACTCCAACGCCGCAACACGAGGCTCGCGCGCTTCTCCGCTCACAATGCTCGCGTGGCGCGGGCCGACGCCCTGGAACTCGGGCGCGCGGACCTGCTTCCCCTCTTGAATGCCCGAATCGCCGAGGCAGAACTCATTGCTCTCATACAGCAGGGCCGCAACCCATCCCTGGGTGAGCTCTTCGCTGGTATTAGGGCCGGTGCAAGAGCAACGAGGGTCGGCCGCGCGCTTCTCCGCACCCGAGTGCCCCTGCTCCACGAAATTGCACTCAAGGCAAGACGACTCCGGAATAGCATGTAGGACGCAATTTGGCGGACCGAGATCCGATTCTGCAATCACCTCGGTTCTCGCGACACCAACGACAAAAGATACTCTCCATAGCTATTGTTTTGCATTGACCGCCCTGCGCTCTCAACCTCCTCGGCAGTCAACCAGCTATTGTTCAACGCGATTTCCTCGAGACACGCCACTTTATATCCCTGTCGCTTCTCAACTGTCGCCACGAACTGCGCCGCCTCTTGGAGGCTCTCGAAGGTTCCCGTGTCCAGCCAGGCGAACCCGCGGCCGAGCAATTCGACCCGTAGATTGCCGCGCGCCAAGTACGCTTGGTTTACGCTAGTGATCTCTAATTCGCCACGCGATGAGGGCTGCACACTCTTCGCGATCCCTACGACATCGCGGTCATAGAAGTAGAGCCCCGTCACCGCGAAGTGTGATTTGGGGTGCTCGGGCTTCTCCTCGAGCGAGAGCACTGTGTTGTTTGCGTCGAACTCGACGACGCCAAAACGATGGGGATCCTTCACCTGGTATCCAAAGACGGTGGCGCCATGCGTACGTGCCGCGGCGGCCCGCAACATCGGCGTAAAACCCTGCCCGAAGAAGATGTTATCTCCTAGCACCAAACAGACTGAATCATCCCCTACGAAGTCTGCTCCTATGGTGATCGCCTGAGCGAGCCCTTCGGGCCTCGGCTGCACGGCGTAGCTCAGCCGAATCCCAAACCTCCGTCCGTCGCCGAGAAGGCGCCGAAACGCCGACTGATCCTCCGGCGTGGTGATAATCAGGATATTGTCAATCCCGGCCAGCATCAGCACCGACAACGGATAGTAGATCATCGGCTTGTCGTAAATCGGCAAGAGCTGCTTCGAAGTCCCAAGGGTTATCGGGTGAAGCCGGGTCCCTGCGCCTCCCGCAAGCACGATTCCATTCACGAACTCTTCCTTTCCAAATGCGAAGCCGGTCGTTCTCCGGACGAATCATCGCCGATGCATCCAAGGCGCTCGCGCCGATAGGTGCCGTCTTGAACGTGGCGACACCACGCAAGGTTCCCGAGGTACCACTCGACGGTCTTCCTCAGTCCACTATTGAAGGTCTCCTTCGGCCTCCAGCCGAGCTCTCGCTGAAGTTTCCCTGCGTCGATCGCATAACGAAGATCGTGGCCTGGCCGGTCCTGCACGAAGGTAATGAGGTCGCTGTAATGAAGGACACCCAAGCCGGCGTGCACCGGCGGGCAGCATTCCTGGAGGAGGTCGCAAAGCGCGTGTACCACTTCCAGGTTTCGTAGCTCGTTGTGGCCACCGATGTTGTAGGTTTCGCCGACTCGACCGGCTGTGAGTACTCTTACAAGAGCGCGGGCATGGTCTTCGACATAGAGCCAGTCGCGAACCTGGTCTCCTTTGCCGTAAACGGGCAGCGGTTTACCCTCAACCGCATTTAGAATCATCAAGGGGATGAGCTTCTCCGGAAACTGATATGGGCCGTAGTTGTTCGAGGAGTTGGTCACCAGAACCGGCATTCCATAAGTCCGCTGCCACGCCCGGACGAGATGATCTGCGCTCGCCTTGCTTGCCGAATACGGAGAGCTCGGCGCGTAGCGAGTCGTCTCCCGAAACAGGTCACCCGGGTCCGCCAGGTCGCCGTAGACCTCGTCGGTCGATATGTGGTGGAAGCGAAAACGCTCGCGCCGCCTCGGTTCGAGGCTGCCCCAGTACTTCCGTGCCGCCTCAAGGAGAGAGTAAGTGCCCACAATGTTGGTTCGGATGAAGGCGGCCGGCCCGTCAATCGAGCGGTCGACATGCGACTCGGCGGCCAGATGCATCACCGCATCGGGTTGATGCAGCGCAAAGACGCGCCCGAGCTCCCCTCCGTCGCAGATGTCCACGCGCTCGAACGAATAGCGGGAGGAGTCAGCTACCTCGGCGAGCGAACTCAAATTCCCAGCGTAGGTGAGTTTGTCCACGTTGACCACCGAGTCCGCCGTGTCGCGAAGAAGGTGGCGAATGACTGCCGAGCCGATGAAACCGGCACCGCCAGTAACGAGCAGTTTCAATGCGAGCTCCTTTTCTCAATTCCGGTTCCGCCGCGAATTTACGATTCAGCTCCCGGCCGAGGTTTCTTGCTACCGAACGAGACGCGCGCGAGTAGCGCTCGAACACGCGGTGAGCTTCCCATGTCGCTGAGGCGCGCCATTCGCCGAGCGCCATAGAAACCGAAGGCTCCGGCGAGCACGATTCCCGCGACGCCGCCCGCGGCGCGACTCCATCCAGCGAGCCCAAACAATGCGAGATTCGAAGCGGCGAGCGCGGCAAGTTGGCGCGCGACAGTCGACGTCCAACGGAAGCCGGTGCGGCGCCGGGCCAGGACGTACACGAGCGGCAAATACAGGAAGTACATGCACACGAAGGCCGCTCCCGTAACGACGATGCCGAACAGCGGAAGCCCAAGCTTCACTAGTGCGACGAAGGCGACCATCGCGGTCAATTCGCTCAGAAGATAGGTGCGCCCGTCGCCCGCCGCGAGAATGACGAAACCGAGCGGCCAGCTTGCAATCTTCAATAGGTCGCCGAGCACGTGCCAGCGGAGAATGCTCGCCGCCTCGCTGAAGCGGCTTGAGTAGAGCAGTTCGATAACCCAGGGGGCAAGGCCGAGCATGGCAAGGAGGATGGGTGCCGCAAGCAGCAGCGCCACCTCTGTCTGCTCATTTACCATCCGGTTTGCCTCTCTAGGCTCGTGAATAGCCTCGGTCAGGCGGGGGTAGTAGTCGGTCCCCATCGCCGAGAGGATGAGCCCGAGGTAGGTCATCGAGATTGCCCACGCAGCTTGGAAGTGGCCAAGCTGCGCCGCCCCGAGTTCTCGCTGCACGAGACTCCGAACCACCAGTTGCCCAGCATTGGCAACGAGGCCGGCCAACATGAAAGCTGCTCCAAGACGAGAAAGAACCCTCCATTGGGAGCAGAGCGCCTTCAACTCGCTCGGCGGCGCCTGAATAGCAGGCAGCCTCGCGACGAAGAGACGGCCGAACAGGAAGCTTCCGGTTGGCGCCGCCAGAACGAAAGTGATAATCGCCGCTTCGCCCCAAAGAACAATTGCAGCGCATCCCACGACCGTCGATAGCACGGCCGAGTAGACCCGCACTCGCGCTATGTCGCCAATCCTGCGCATGCCGTTGAGCAGGGCGCCTTGCGACCCAGCGACAACGGTGAGCGCCACACCAATCCCTAGCCAGCCGACCCGAGCGAAGAGCCGACTATCGTCGAGCACGTAAGTGGCGAGTGATCGCCGAAAGCCAAAGACCGCCGCGCCCCCAATCAAGGCGAGAATGAGGGTGCCCCAGAGAAGCGCGCGGCGCGCTGCTCCCATCGCGACATGGTCGCCCCGGCCCGACGCCTCGGCGATCTGACGGGTGCCAACGGTGCTGAAGCCAAGCCCCGCAAGTGTAGAGGCCGTGCCTATCAAGTTATTGAAGAGCCCAATCAGGCCTACGCCGGCAGGCCCGAGCAACACCGCAGCGATCTTCGTGCGGACCAAGCCGATGCCGATATTCAGCACCGAAGCCCCACCGATAATCGAGGTCGACTTGAGAATCTGTCGGTAGGACCGGGATTCGCTCATAGCGACGCCATAGCCCTCCGAACTCGCTCGCAGACCGCTTCGACGTCGGCGGCGACCAGTTGCGGTCCGATTGGAAGACTGAGGACCTCTGAGGCGAGCCGCTCGGCTACCGGCAAGCACCCTTCCACGAAGCCTGCATCCGAATAGGCACCCTGCCGGTGCGGCGCTATTGGGTAGTGAATGAGCGTCCCCACACCCAACGCAGCAAGCGCGCGCTGTAGCGCATCGCGGCGAGGATGGCGCACAACAAAGAGGTGCCAAGCCGGGCTGGCCCACTCCGGAACCCGTGGCAAGACCAGACCCGATTCCCCGAGCGCCTTGAGATAACGTGCTGCAATCCTTGCTCGCCGCGCATTCCACGAGTCGAGATGCCGCAACTTCACACGAAGAATGGCTGCCTGGATAGAATCAAGGCGACTGTTAAAGCCGCGAACCTCGTTCACATACTTCACGCGCGAGCCGTAATTACGCAGGACGCGAACCCGGTCCGCGATTTCGCCATCATTCGTCGTGACTGCGCCGCCGTCGCCCATCGCCCCAAGGTTCTTTCCTGGGTAGAAGCTCCATGCAACCGCATCGCCGTGCCCGCCGATTCGCTTCCCGTTATAAGATGCACCATGCGCCTGGGCGGCGTCTTCGAGAACCCGCAAACCATGCGCTTGCGCAACAGCACGAATAGGGTCGAGATCGGCGGGCTGCCCGTAAAGGTGGACTGGAAGGATAGCCTTAGTGCGGGTCGTAATTGCCGCTTCAATCGCCTCGCAACCGATGTTGTAGGTCCGCTCATCGGGTTCCACCGGAACTGGCGTGGCGCCGCAATGGCTCACAGCTAACCACGTTGCGATGTAGGTGTTCGATGGAACGATCACTTCGTCCCCAGGACCAATCCTCATTGCGAGCAAAGCAAGGCTTAACGCATTGAGTCCGTCAGAGACTCCTATGCAGTTCTTTGTGCCGCAGTAATCCGCAAACTCGCTCTCGAAGGCTTCGACGTCGCCACCGAGCACATAGCAACCACCATCGAGGACGCGGTGCACCGCGAGGTCCAACTCTTCCTTAAGTTCGCGATACGCAGCCCCGAGATCCAGAAAGGGAATCATCACCGGCGCTCCTTAATAGCCGCGAGATACTCATCTCGGCATCGGAAATAGTCGGCTTCATCGTAAGGCTCGGAAGCAAGAACCAAGCAGACGGCGTCCCTAGAAAACGCCAGCAGGTCGCGCCAGATCATCGGGCAGATGTAAAGGCCCACCGAGGGCGAATCGAGCCGAACCACCTTCTGCCTTCTGCCGTCATCCATTGCCACTTCGAAACTGCCGGCGATCGCAATGACGAGTTGCTGAAGCGCCTTGTGAGCATGAGCTCCGCGCTTGGCTCCATCAGGAATACCGTAAAGGAAATAGGCGCGGGCAATCTCGAACGGAACATGTCTTCCGCCTTCGACAAAGGAGAGCGCCCCGCGCGAATCCTCGAAGACAGGCAGCCGAATCAACCGACACGCGTCAACACTGCCGGCTTCAATCTCGTTGGCGATTCGGCCATGGGAAATTGATTTGGCCGTCGACTCGTTCATCGAGAGGCCACCCACCTGTCGTACCCCATTCCCTCCCACGGCATCCCTCGGTCGAAGTGGTACCGCCAAGGATAAACGTTTTCTCCAGTCGAACGATTCCTAATGTCGTGAATCGACGCCACCTGTCTCGCAGGATTGCCCGCAACGACGGTTTCTGGAAGGACTTCGCGTTTAACCAACGACGACGCACCAACTAGCGAGTCTTTACCTATGCGAACACCTGGCAAGACTACGACCATCGTCGCGATCACAGCAAAATCGTCTACCGCCACACCCGCCTGTTCGTACGACGGCGGGTGCGGATCATTAGTAAATACCGTGAATGGAAAGATCCACACATAATTACCAATGACAGTTCGCTGACCTATGTGGACGTTACTATGAAACCGAACGTAGTCACCAATGGAGCAGTGCCCCTGAACATCAGACAGCGTGCCGACGCGAAGATTGGCGCCGATCGATGACTTTTCACGCAGGGTCGCTCGGTGCCCGGTTTCGAGTCGCTCGCCGATAGTACTACCCGAATAGATGACCGTGCCGGACCGAATGATTGCCTTGGGTCCGATTGTCAGAGGCGGGTTTTTGTAATGACCGGGATCGGAGTAGAACTCGCCGACGGGTTCTCCGAGGATGACATTCGCGCCGACCATCGAACCATCGCCGAGGGTGACATTGTCATACACAATTGTATTCGCACCGATAGTGACATCACGACCGAAGACCACGTTGTCACCGATAATTGCAGTCGGATGAACGCCGCTGAAGTTCTTCATTGATAAGCCGCTCCTTCTACGTAGCAGACATCCCCATCTGGCCTTGCCTAGAGCCGCCCATCGACCAAATCTCTCTTCAGTACATTCTTCACGTCGAAGATCACGTGAGTCTTCTTCGCCCAACCGTTCAACTGCGTCCGCGTGAGCGCTCGAAACTGCCTGTGAGCGACCGCCAGCACGATGGCGTCATAGGCACCCTTCACAGGCTCCTCAACCGTCATGAATCCCAACTCGCGCTTGACCTCAGCCCTATCAGCCCAGGGATCGAAGACGTCGACTACGGCATTCGTCGCCTGCAACTCGTGAACGATATCGACCACTCGGGTGTTACGCAGGTCGGGGCAGTCTTCCTTGAATGTCACCCCAAGTACCAGAATGCGGGAGTCGACCAAGTGGATCCGCTTCTGCGCCATCAATCGGAACACTTGGTGGGCCACATGTAGTCCCATGCGACTGTTGATGCGCCGAGCCGCCAGAATCAACTCCGGATGATAGCCGAGCACCGTCGCCTTGTGGGTCAGGTAATAGGGATCGACGCCGATGCAGTGACCGCCGACGAGCCCAGGGCGAAATGGAAGAAAGTTCCACTTACTACCTGCGGCCTCGAGCACGTCGGTCGTATCGATGCCCATCTTGTCAAAGATCATCGCCAATTCGTTTACTAACGCGATGTTGACGTCACGTTGCGTATTTTCGATGACCTTGGCCGCCTCGGCCACCTTGATACTCGCCGCCTTGTGAGTGCCCGCGGTGATGATGGTGCGATAGAGCGCGTCCACGCTCTCAGCCGCCTCCGGCGTAGACCCGGAGGTGATCTTCTTGATGTTGGTCAACCGGCGTTCCTTGTCGCCAGGATTGATCCGCTCCGGGCTGTAACCACAGAAGAAGTCCTCATTGAATCTCAGACCGGAAACACGCTCAAGCACCGGAACACAAACCTCCTCGGTTGTCCCGGGATAGACGGTCGACTCGTAGATAACGAGATCGCCACGCGACAAGACAGCGCCTACCGTGGCGCTCGCCTGCTCTAGAGGCGAGAGGTCAGGTCGGGTCGCCTCATCGACCGGCGTCGGCACCGCAACGATGAAGACGTTGCAGCCACGCAGTCGCTCGGGTTCCGTGGAAAAGCTGAGGAAGGTAGAGGAAGCCAATTCGGCAGAGCTTGTTTCCTGTGTCCGATCATAACCCTGTCGAAGCTCGGCAACCCGTTCCGAATTGAGATCAAATCCGACCGTTGGAAAGTGCTTTCCGAACTCGACAGCCAGCGGGAGCCCGACATAGCCGAGTCCGACAATTCCTATCCGCACGCCATCCAGGTTCTGAGACTGAGCCAAGTGTGGATCCTCATCTATAGCAGCGTCCCCGGGGGAGCCCGTACGCATCATGCTTTCGTCTTGGATTCCCCGTAGTACCTGCCGTATCCGTAATACGTGCCGGGGTAGTACCCGTACCTCTTCTTGTCCACAGCGACGTCGTTCAACACTCCGCCGAGGAGTCTGGCGCTGGCGCCTTGCAGTGCCTTGACCGCGCGCTCAGCCGCCGCCTTATCCGTCCGCAGCATCTTCGCTACGAGAATCGTTCCCTCGAGCTCGTTTGCGAGCACCAACGCATCAGTGACCGCGCCTACTGGTGGCGAATCGAAGAGCACTCGATCGAACTGGTCGCCGAGTTGACGGGCGACGTCCTTGAACTTCGCCGAATGCAGGAGCTCTGCCGGATTGGGCGGCACGGGGCCGCTCGTGAGCACGAAGAGACCCGGCACCTCGGTGGTCTTCACCGCTTCCTCGAAGCCGCAATCGCCGACGATGACGCTTGAAAGGCCAACTTCGTTCGCGAGGCCGAAACTCGAATGAATTCGCGGCCGACGCATGTCGCTGTCCACGATGAGTACCCGGGCGCCAGCCTGCGCGAGAGTTATCCCCAAACTGACGACCGTGGTCGTCTTGCCTTCCTGCGGAGCCACGCTCGTCACCACGATCCGCTTGGGCGGGTCGTCCGGGCGCATGAAGAGCATGTTGGTGCGAATAGTTCGGCAGAGCTCGGCGACATTGCTCTTTGGTTGCTCAAGCACATACAGGTCGCGGGACGATGGCTTGGACTCGTTTCCGGGTATTGACGGAATTAGCCCCAGAAAGCCGATACCCAGCGCCTCGATGTCCTCGTGTCCCTTGATGCTCCGGTCCTGGAATTCGATGAGGAAGGCGAGCCCCATTCCTCCAAATAGGCCAAGCACCGCGGCGAGCGCCAGGTTGACTCGCACTCTCGGTTTGACCGGAATGCGCTTCACCTTCGCCGGGTCGAGCACACGTACGTTGTTGGCCTTGAGCATGCTCGACAGGTCGAGGTCCTTCATGCGCTTGAGCACCATGTCGTACAAGCGCTGATTGTTCTCCTCCTCGCGGGCGAGCCGTTTGTAATCGATCTCCTTCTTGTTCACCTCGAAGGACTCGCGCTTGACCTCCTCGAGCATGCCAATGAGGTTCTTCTCGGTTTCGATCAACTCCTCGAAGTCGGAGAGGTTGGCGGCGACGACGGCGTCGAGCTCGCTCATCAGGCTCTTCTTGGCGTTCTCGAGCTTCTCCTGGGCCGCCTTCATCTTCGGATGCTCGGGGCCGTAGCGCTCGGCCAGGTCGGCGACCTCGTTCAGGGCGGTCGAATAGGCCTTCTTCAGGTCGTTGATGAAGCTGTTGCTCGCCACGATGCCGAGCTGCATCACCTTGTTCATGTCGCCCGACTGCGAGGCGGCCCGCACGCTCTTGACCCGCGCGTCGAGCTCGGCCTTCTTGGTTTTGACTCGGGTGAGCGTGTCGTTGATGGCAATGAGCTTCTGGCTGGTGATGGTCTGGCGGTTCTCGAGGGTGGTGTAGATGAGGTCGTTCTTCTCCTTGAAGGAGTGGAGCGCGAGCTCGCTCTCGGAGAGGCCCGTTTTCAGGTCGGCCAATTGGTCCTGCAGCCATTCGGCGGCGTCCTTGGTTCCCTCGACGCGCCGCTCGAGGTTGGCCTGCATGTAGGCGTCGGCGATGGTGTTGGCGAGGCGGGCCGCGCGCTCGGCGTCGCGGTCCTCGATGCGCACTTGGACAATGCGCGAGTCCTTTACCGGCTCGACCTTCAGCTTGGCTTGGAGCACGAACACCGGGTCGATCTTCTCGAGCGCCTCTTGCAGTTTTTCGGGCGGCAGTTTGTCGAGCCCGAGAAAGGAGAGGTCGTGTCCCAGGCCCAATTGCTCGACGACCCGCTCGGTAATGGCGCGGCTTTTGATGACGCGGTATTGCGTTTCGTAGAATTCCTTGTTGTACCAGTAGCTCCCGGTGCCCATCTCGACCGCTTCGCGCACCTCGCCGCCGAGCACCTGGGGCATCTGGGCGTCGATAATCAGCGTCGCGGTGGCCGAATAGATCTTGGGCTGGCGCAGGGTATAGACGCCGACCGCGCCGACGACGAGGAGGAAGACGGCGACGATGGTCCACTTTCGCTTGAGGACGATCTCCCAGTACTTGCGGAGGTCTATCGGCTCCTCGTCGAAAGGCTGGCCCTGCGGTTGAGGGTTGGGTTGGCCGTTCGCTTCCATCATTCGCTGCACCGAGGGTGGACGAGCACCCGCTTCCGGCGAAGTGGGCTGCCGCCGGGGCCGTCCTTGTCGCCTGCTCCGTCGCTCGGCAGTCGAGCGGGCGCTTGGCTATCGGTCCCCCTGGAGAGCTTGGCGCAGTCGAGGTCGGAGACCTGCGCCTCGGCGCGGGCAGTCTGGACGGGCTCTGCTCTTCGCATGGTGGTCCTCCCCAGGGTCCCAAAGTCGAAAAGGTCGGCGAGGATACTCCCTTTGCGGCGCGGGGGGAACTTCTAGTGTCGAATAGTCGACCGGCGGGACGCGCGCTCGGGTGCTTTGGGTTCCGTCGAGATTTCGCGGGGTTGGAGGGTAGGCGAGCGGGCCGGTGTCTACCTCATCGGCGGGCCTCTCTCCGTTCGGGCACGCTGGCCGCCGAGGCCCACGGACCAGGAGCGGGGGTGAGCGGGCCCCCCCGCCTTGCGCGACGTGCCGCTTGCCCGGTTTGGAGATGGCGGGGCACCTCGCTCTTTTCACCTGGAACTACACGCGGTTCGACTGCACCCGCGGGGCCGATGTCAGCCCCCTGCGCTATCCTGCTTCGCAGCTTCCAAACCATGGGAGGGGGACAGCATGGGGAGCGATCTCCAGCGGCCTCACGACAAGTTCTTGAAGCTTGGCGGAGCTGGACTCCGCCCTCCATACCGGCGCCCTTCATGGCGGGAGCGCTGAGGGGATCGCGGCGAGGGACCATGCCCGATGCGCGCCGGCGGGGAGGGGGCTTTCACAGCATGGCGCGCGAGGAGGAACGAGTGGCCACCGGCGCGCTGAAGGCCTCCAACTACGTCGGGGCTTTCGCCGCTTGGCGCGCCGAGGAGGAACGAAGGCCGACCGACCGAAGAACCGAGCGGCGGTCGGCGGCCGGGATCCGCTCCCGCCACTGTGGCCGACGGCTTCCCGCCGGGCAGCAAGGATGAGGTGCCTGCCAGACGCACAGGACAACCGCTGTAAATACGAGATGTTGTGGGCGCGTTTTCGAGCCTCGGGAAGGGGCCTGTAGAGCGCCAGGATGGCCCAGGAACGGCCGTCCGACCCCCACCCTGTTTCAAGTGAGCCTGGCGAGGCAGAATCGCTCTACGGGCCCTTTTCGGCCCTCCCGAGGCCGATCGGGCCTCCAAAAGGTGCCCGATCGACCGTTTCCCGGCGTAGGAGAGCGCCGCGTGTGACCCGCGCCCGCGATCCGAGTGCTCGCCGCGCAGATCTCAGCGCGCCGACGGGGAGGGGGCGTCCGCAGAGTGCGCGCGGCGAGAAGGAACGCGATCGCCGGGAAGTTTTCCGACACCTCGGGCCGCCTCCCGCCGTCGGCCGCCGAGACGGCGGCGCTCCCTGTTTTCGGCGCGCGCTCAGACACCGGGACCGGCGCAACGAACGCGACCGCCGACGGGGAGCGGGCGGGCCAGCGGTCGCCGCCGACGAGGGCACAGACGAGCGTCCCCTCCCGCCTACGGGAGGGGGACGGGAACGCGTGTTGCCGCTCTCGCCGCTGTCGTGATACCCGGAAATCAGCGGCAATTCTTAGCTTTATCTTCGATTGGCTTGCCGAAGGCGCGCTCATGACTCCCTCTTCCTCACGGCGTTCCCAGTTGCCCAACTCCCCGCTGAGAGAGGTCGTCTGCGAGCTGAGGTTCGCTGGAAACCTCTCGCTGTTCAACGCGTGGGGCACGCTGCAGCGGCGCTGCCGCGACCGCTACCCCAAGCTCTACGTTCCCGGCGCGCTCCAGGGCACCTCTCCCTTGCTCCAGCCCGTTCGCCTGACGAACGCCGAGGAGGACAAGCGCGTCATGCTCGCCGTCAACGCGCTCGGCTACTCGGAGAGCCGATACCGGGGCTTCGAGTCCTTTCGCAGCGAGGTTGACTGGCTGCTCGCGGAGTGGACGCAGCTGTGCGACATCGACGCCTTCACGCGGCTCGGCTTGCGGTTCGTCAACCAACTTCCGCCTGAGTTTCCCGGCGCGTCGCGTGCCGAGCAGATCCATCCTTGTCTGAAGCTCGAGCTCGACGGCTGGCAGGGCCTGGCTGCGCGGCTGGCGGGCCAGCCGGTCCTCGGCCTCGAAGTCGAGCGTCCGCCCATCCGGTTGCACGTGGGGGTCCAGCCGGTTTCTGGGCGGTCCACCGAGCAGTTGGGCGAATCGGGAATCCCGCTCTCTTCTGGCGTCCTGCTGGACCTCAACGCATCTGTCGAGCAGCCCATCGCCGCCCCGCAAGTCGCAACGTTGCTCGACCAAGCTCACGACCTCGTCGACGAGGCCTTCTTCGGGCTCATCACCGACGACTACCATTCGTACCTGAAAGGACGGGGCTGGCCATGACGCTCGCTCAGCAATGCCAACGGCCCGTGCTCGAGACCCGAGCCTCAGAGCTGCCGGCGTGGGAATGGATCGACGAGGCGACTCGGCGCCCTGAGTTGGCCTGGGAGCCCGTGCTCTACCTGCAGGAGATTGCCCTCGGTGGAGTGCGCCGACGGCTCGACTACCCCTTGAAGTTGGAGGTCGGCGAGCAGTCCTCGGGCGGCTGGGAGGTTTACGCTCCCGAGCTTCAGGTCGGTGGCTTCGGCCCCTCGGTCTCGGAGGCGCTGCGCGACCTGTTCGAAACGGCCTGGTCGTTGTGGGAGAGCTATTCGTCCTCCAGCGAGGAAGAGCTGCACCCGAGCGCCGTCGCGGCCCGCAACCGTCTCCAGCGCGCGCTTGGCCTGTGATCCGCGACGTCGAGGCGTCGACGGCGCGCGCGGCCCTGCTGAAGAAGGGCTTTAGGAGCGAGCCCAAGCGCGACCACGAGATGTTCTTCTTCATCCTCGATGGGAAGAAAACCAACATCTGGGTGAAGATCTCACGCGGGTCTGCGAACCTCTTCCAAGGCGAAATCAAGCGCAACGCCAAGTCGGTAGGGCTACGAGGGGACGATCTGTATCGCATTCTCAGCTGCGAGCTCGGGCCGCAAGCGAGCGCAACCCTCTGCGAGGCTGCGGCTTTGGACAGCGTCGGCAAAGCCTGACTGCGGCGCGGGCCAACTCGGCCGCCGCCGGCCGGCCTCTTCTCCGACGAGCGCGTGCGAGTCGCGGCCCAGAAGAACACCGTATCTGCCCGCGGGCGCCCGATGAGAAAGCCCCCTCCCCAACGATGGAGGGTGGCGCTCCACCTCCGCCACGCGCGAAACCGGCTGCATCCCCCCGAGCGCCCGGCGGCCGACTCAGGAGCTCAGCGCGGGCAACTGGGCGACGATGCGCTATCTTTCGAATGCCATGCGATTGACCGCGGCCATTACGCACGAAGGCGACCTGTTCGTCGCGCAGTGCCTCGAAGTCGATGTCGCCAGCCAGGGCGATTCGGTCGAAGACGCGCTCGCCAACCTTCGCGAAGCCCTCGAGCTCTTCTTCGAGGAAGGAACGGGCGAAAAGCCGCGCCCGACGCCGATCATCGCGCCGATAGACGTCTCGGTTGGCGAATAGTCCGTGGCACCGAGACTGCCAGCCGTCTCGGGAGCGGTCATCGTCGGTGCCCTCGAGAGGGCAGGCTTCGTCGTTGCCAGCCAGCGAGGGAGCCACGCGAAGCTACGAAGCACGGACGGTCGCACCGCAATCGTTCCCCTGCATCGAGAGCTCGCTCCGGGTACCTTGCGCTCGGTGCTGCGGCAGGCAGGCCTCTCGGTCGAAGAGTTGGGGCGCTTGCTTTCCGAGTAGTCGAGCAACCCTCTCGGAGTTCAAGAGCCCGAGCCCGCCCCGGCCATCTCCAGCCCCTCGGCGGCGGGTCGAACAGGAGAAGAGGCGTCGGGTTCGCCAGGCGCGATCGCCCCTCCCCGGCGCGCCCTCGGTGATCGAGTCGAGCACGGCCGCCATGCGCGCCGGTTGGGAGGGGAGGGCGCGGGCCAGCGGGGCGTACGGACCGGGGACATGGGTGAGTTCGCAGACCGGGGACACGGGTGAGCCAAACTCCCGCCTCGTCCGCGCCGTCGAGCGACCAGCAGCCCGACTTCGAGTTGAACCCGTGAGCAAGTAGGGGCATGGGCGCGCCGCGCCCCCTACCCCCAAACCCCCTCCCCGCCGGCGCGCCCGCGATCCCTGTGCTCGCCGCGCAGATCTC
>ENA-UOOR01000814-UOOR01000814.1-fermentation-metagenome-genome-assembly--contig:-NODE-814-length-40900-cov-29.399021_pt1 | contig 40900 bp, 55 predicted proteins | sample MGYA00245780_ERZ724029 | MGnify/ENA primary metagenome ERZ724029 (study PRJEB28704, sample SAMN03018315) | fermentation metagenome | biome: anthropogenic terrestrial biome; feature: soil; material... | reverse complement strand
GGCAACTTTATTTTGAGTTAAAGGAATTTTTATCAACTAATATTCCCCTCCAAGCTCTTCATATTCCTGTTTTTGCTCTTTAAAGCTCAATAAATCCCTTTCAGGCTCCGCAATTGACAAACCCACCACAACAGGGCCTCCACCGCCTGCTCGGTTGTTTGGGAACTCAACCTCTGCATGAACTGTTTTACAGTCCACGAGTGCCTTTTCAAATTCTCCCTTTTTAAGCCACCTTGCCAGTTCACAGCTCCATTTTGAGCCATCTTTTTTTACCAAAAGGGCTTTCTTGCCCTGAAAACTTTTAACCGTCTGTGTTGTTGTGCTGTTCATACTAAAACCTCCGCTGTAGCTTCTTCCTTCATTTCCCCAATCCTCTGATACCAATCTTCCAATCCAGGAATGCACCTTTCACATAAGAACGGTGCTAACTGCTTGTACGTACTGTCTGTTGCCTTATATTCTGCCTTATTCCCACATCCATTTACACTACATTCCATGTTTATTCACCTCTCGAATTTTTCCCTCAAAACGGTCAATAGACCAAAAATGGCTTGTGTGAGAATCGGACTCACAAAGACATGTCTCTTGATTTTTGAGTAACGCCTCCACCTCATGATGAAGGTCGCTCTCTCATTTTTTTAACTAAATAATAGGTTTAAAGTGTAAATATCAAGGAACATGCCTTTATTCCAACAATTACAAGCCTAAAGAAGCTTTTAAAAAAAGCTTAAGCAAAATAAAAAATTAATTTAAAATTAAAACTCCGTTTAAAGGATTTTTGGCGTGGACTAATTGTCCCATCCGAATTTCAAATCGAGTCCGGAATTTGCCTTCCGAAGTTGTTTTAACGTTAAAGTCCAGAATTTTGGACTTTAAAAATAACCTGAAAAATTTTTCATGTTAAAAAAATTACTTTAAAAGTAAAAAATTAAAATTAAAATTCTCCCAAGGTCTTTTGAGCAGGATCTAAATTGATTAACTCAAAAACCGATTTTCCTTGATAGAAGTAGTTCACTGCAAAATGGTAAAGATTCTCTGAAAGCACCGCTTTATCTGGTTTTTTAAGGTATCTACTTGGTGATTTATTTTCCAAATCTGCTTGTTCTGGAATGTAAACACCCGATTTGGCTGCAAAAACATGATATAATTCATTGTAAAGTGCATTAGGTTTTCTGTGATCTCTCTTTGCAATGTCATTGATCAGGTTTGAAAGTTTCGCCCTGTGAGATTGGTTATTTGCTGTTGCTACCTCGTAAGGATTCACGATATTGTGCTGTTGTAGTGCGTTCAATGATGAATTAATCTCCATCGTGTCAGTTTTGCTCAAGTTGTATTTACCAGTCCTTCGAATAGATGGGAGAACTTCACGAGCTACCCACTTTTTGAATGCTTTGGCTTCTTTTTTCCTTGATTTGAAAATGAACAAGTATAAACCAGATTCACGTAACCACAACCTCGGAGAATCTTCCGTCACGTTGAACGTGACATGGTTTTTAATGTTCTCGGATTTTAAATCCACGATGTCTTCAGAGTCCATGTGTGTTAATGTGTTTTTAACACTCCCATCTACTATTTCAAGGCATTTTCCCACACTGAATGGATTAAACAATGGTTCTCCATCTAATTCAACGCATTCTAAACTTTCGTTGTTCTGAAACTCAAATTTTAGTAACTCATTCACGCTGTTTCATCTCCTTTTTTGGTTATCTTCAATGAGCCAAGTACGGACTCTAAAGAAATTGATACCAAAAAAGAATAAAAATGTTTAATTTAGTAATCTAAGAATAATTAACACTCTTCTTCTTTCGCAGTAGGTTCTATCTGCCTTTCATGGTTCAAACGTGCATCACACCAAACCGTTGTACCCTCCGCTGGTGCTCCTTTGAATTAACTACACAAATAGTGTAGTTTTTTCTACACTTTAATCTATATATTGGAGTATATATATCTTTCTATAGTATTTTGTGAGGGAAAAAGGGTAAAACTATTTATAATATAAAAATAAGAATTAGATATCAAGAAGTTTATAGGGGGGATTATGATATTCAAATACAAAAGTAAAATAGGAAAAGGCGATACAAAAGGCGTTTCATCGAGAACAATAATCCCTAAAGGCATAATTAAGATCCTAGGGGTGGAGTTTGGGGATGAAATAATGTGGACGGCAGATGTGAGTGATAAAGGAGTTAAAATCACAGTTGAACCGGCAAAAGAAGAATAATAATACATACTAGGAGTTCTTATTGAACAACCCAGTTTCACCGATTTTAACTTTTCACTAATTTTCAAAAAAGTTTGCAGATCAAAACTTATATTAGCAAAGCTAACTAAACTATTCACGTCAACAGCCTCCGTGGCTTTGATATGAGGATCTGGGGAAAGTTTGGTCGCTAGACCCCAGAAACCATGAACAATATTATTGCACGGTGCTTTAAATTGTTGGTACTTGCAGCTTTCCGGATATGTTCAATCGTTGGGATATCGTTGATTGTTTCGGTTTTCTCAATTTTTGGTGGCTTGATTTGGGGAACTTCAATGTCGTAAGTCCTATAAAACGCCTTTATACGTGACATTCTCGTCTGAATCGTTGAGGGTTGTAAATTTAAGTCTATTTGATGCTGTTGGAATCCCAATAAGTGTTGTTTTATTTTTCGTTTTCTCATTCGTATTCTTTGGTCTTCTTCGTTGTCTGCTTCGTTTAGAAGCTCTTCGATTGTCATTCCTGTGTATTCTTTGTAGAAACGGAGGTCTTCTTCATACTTTTTCGTGGATATATCTTTAATGTTTCGGAGTTGTTGTATTTCATGAATGTACTCTTCATCTTTCATGTGTCATTATTTAGTGGACTTGTATAAAAAGTATACTGTTCACTGGAGAATAACTGGTATATCCTAGCTAAAACAGTATAGTTTAAGCCCCATTTTGATATAATTCTATTAAAAAAAGTATTACTTAAATTCCAAAAAAATAAAGGAAAAAACAGTTTCGCTTAAGCCTTTTAAAAGGCTTACTTAGAATGGTAGCTCTGCATAAGTTCCTTTAATTGATTTATTCTTGTCACTATAGGCAAGAGTCCAGTTCTTAACAACACCAAGCGAGTTGTTGTTGCTTGTTGCGTCGGCTGTTAACCATGAGCCATTTACGTAGAATTGAGCTACAACGTGTCCGAATGTTCCAGAACTGAATTTGGCAGATACATGGCGGTATCGTGCAGGGATTCCTGCAGCACGTGCTAAGGCATTGCAGAGGTGACTCATATCAACACAATTACCTTTCCTGATTTGATATTCCTTCAATGCCCCGTACTTTGTGTTTGAATACCATGAATAGTCCGTGTTATTCCGTACCCAGTTAAACAGGGCTTCTGCCTTCTGCCTTGTCGTTGTACAACCGTTCACGATGCTTTTTGAAACTGCAACGATTGTCGTGTTTGTCACTTGGCAGTTCTTTGTAGCAACGAGGTATTTTTGAAGATCTGCTGAAACTGTTGTGTTCGTGCTTGTTGAACTTGATGTACTGTGTGATTTCCCATAATCGTACATGTAACCTAACGTTACAGGCCCACAAATGCCATCCTGCACGATGTGTTCGTGTGCTTGAAATGATTTAACCGCATTTGCTGTGATCTGGCCGTACTGGCCGTCTACTTTGAGTGTTGTTCCATTGTTGAATCCGAATCGGTTTAACCAGTTCTGTAAATCTTTTACTCCTTGTCCTGTGCTTCCTATTTTGTATGTTGTCATTTTATCTTCCTTTTTATTAGTTTATAAATTTAAGATTTAGAACATCCCAATACATTTCTATCGTGTTGCCTTTCACCAATTCACCCTTACTATTTCGGTATTTGAACTGTACAGTTAAGTTGCGTGTTTCTTTGCTGTTTGTATCTGTGAGTATCTTGTTATTGTCCGTGCTGACTCCCTCGCTACACTTGGAACATTTGAAAGGAACTCATGAGCATCTGAATAAGTGTAATCTGCAAGGTCAACAAGTGCTAGTTTGATTGTGTCTCCTGTGAGCGATATTTGCCCTGATAAAAGTTTTTCCTTCCCTTTTGGATATAATTTGTTTGTCATGTCCTTATCCTCCTTTAAACCTTTAGAAAAGGTTTAATCGAAATTTAATAACTTTAAATTAATATTTGCTTTAACCAAGTCGAACAGGTTCGGCTTTGACTCTTTAACACCCATATCTTGAGTACTGTTTGTCGTGTTATTAGCCGAAATAACAGGTTTTGGCGTGTAAGGTGTGAGCCATAGATCCGTCCCTGAAACCTTCTCTTTACCGCACTGACAGCAATAGTCCGCATCACAGTGACTGCAAGTCCACTGTCCACCCCAACACGTCTTACTGTAACTTAACGTGCCGTAGTGATGGCAGGCAGGGCAATAGTTAAGGAATGTGTGTTTCTCGTAGGCATATTCACCACATCCACAACTGCAAACACTTGTTGATGAAACATATTTGCTTGTCACTGTGAGGTTGTAAGGTTGACAACTGCCAGACAAGGCCGTGCTGACTGGTAGACATCCGATTAAAGCAATAATAAACAGTAATATGTAAATTCGCTTAATATAATCACTCCCCATTTTGGTGTTGGTTTACAAGTCGAGCATTGCTGTAAGACTTGATAGACACTGCCACATAGGAGTCATTAAAGCATGGAGAACACCCCCTTAGAAACTTTTAAGAAAAGTTTCATCAAAATTCAAAAAACATAAATACGAATAATAAGAAGATAATATATTAATTGAAAAGGAGTTGATAAAATGAGTTTCTTTAGAGTAAAACCGTATGGGCTGTTTGGAAGTTTGCTTTACAGGGCCGTACAAATCTTTATAGTTGTTGTGATTGTATGCACGATTTTAGTATTCATTTGAAGAAGTGAAAAGTTATGAACAAAAAAATTATAATATTAATAATAATCGTTTTAATAGCGGTTTTAGCTGTTTCAAGTTATATGCTGTACCCAAAAAACATGAAAAGCAACAATACAACGCAGATGAACAATACAACAAACGTCACGCAGGGGAATAATACAACGGCATCTGCACAAGCACAACTAAAAAATATGCCAACACCAACAGGTTCTGACTCTCAGACAGCAAAAAGTAACGGCGTAACAGTTCATTACGTCATAACAAAGAATGTAAACGGCGTAACATACTATTACAGCGCCAAATACGGCGGTTGGTACACTCTCAGCGAGTTAGTGCAGAAATATTTCAAAGAAAATCATATATCAACACAATTACCTGCAAAATCAAGCAGTGATCAATCAGATACTCAAGACAACCCAGAATGGAATTCAACAGATGAAAACGGTTATCCTTGGGGTTCTACTGCTTAATTCTGCTTTCCTTTTTATTTGAATGTTAATATCTGTTTTTGACTTGTCCTATTCAATGCTGCAGCCAGATCGTCGTAAGCCAACCACTTCGTACCCCAAGCAGGGTCATTTACAAGATATTGGGAGTCATTATATCCCCTTATCACTAAATAATGCCCCCCAGTGTAGCTCTGCACGTAAGGGGGGCTGCCCGGCCTACATTGAATATGCCCGATCATCGGTTTTCCAGCGTTTATATTCGCCTTAATCTGGTTAGGGCCGGTGTATCGTGCCTCATTATATGAAAATGCAACGTTACATCTTGCCCCCGCTCTACCTGCTGCTGCTGCAAGTCCGGCGTGGCTTGTACCATTTCTGCCAGTGCCAGACCAACCCGCCAGTGTTGCCTCTGAAACACCACACCCATAAAAACTTAAAATCATGTAAAGGCTTGTAGGGCCACATGTGTAACTGTTAGGCTGTTTCATGTATGGAACGGCAAGTGTTGAGCTTGACGCAACAATTGAAGCAATTTGAAGGGGGATTGTTGCAGGTTCTGAACCGTTTTTGGCAACATAATCGTTGTAATATGATACGCATTGCTGCCAGATACTGAATGCAATCGCCGCAGTACCGCCCGTTGTGATGTAAACGGCTGCAGGCCAAGCATCTATTGTTGTAGTTGTTGTTGATGCGGGTGTGAGCTTTGAGGATGAACCACATTTCTTTTCACGTCCACAGTGACCACAATAATCAGAATCACAGTGACTGCAGGTTAATTCGCCCTCATATTGATGTTTTGGGTTATTTAAGAGTGTCCCGTAACGTCCACAGTTTGGACAATAGTTTAACCAGCAATAATGACCCCAAACATAGGGCTGTGACCCATCATGGCACGCTGAAGGCTTGAAATCTCCACAAATGACATTTCCGGACACTGATGTTGTTGTTTTGCTGTGTGCGATGTGGTATGCGTTCACACGTGCAAGCATGTCTTTGTACTGTGCAAGTGTGATGCTAGCGGGTATTGTGTTACTGCCATTGTTGATTTCTGTTGTGCCTTGTGTACTTTCTTCTATGTCACTTTCAGACCGTGTGGGTCGTGTTTCAGTTATAACAGTTTCGGGAATGTTGATAGAAACTCCAGCAATGTCTAGTACACTGTTACGTACCTTGAAATCGCCTAATTCAATTGCAGAACTTGATGGGTCGTGTCTTTGTTCGTCAATTGAAATAACACGAGCTTGTAAAGGGTCACGCATTCCTTCAAGAAGAACATCCACGGTGTCGCCTATGCTTAATAATTCGGTTTCATAGCCACTTATTTGTCCAAGCATGGCAACTGTTGTTTTTATATTCACTGTTGGAACTTTTAAGGTGTTTAATTTATCATAAGTTGACCATAAAAGCTCCTCCGCACTTGCATCTTCAGATGAGAACGTTCCGAACCTGTGTGTAAGTGCTTTTGTCTTCGTATCATATTTTCCATACAGGACTCTTGCGTCTTCATCACCAAGCCATGTTTGCCCGGCGGGTTTGTCCATCGGAGCCTCCATCGACGGCCCTGACGGCCATAATAAAGCTTGCTCCCCCTTCTTCCAAACAACATCCTTGAAATCTATCGTTGTTGTTACCTTTGTTGTGCTGTCTGTTGTTGATTTCCCTGTTGCATATAAGGCCGTTTTCACATCTGTATTGTCTACTTCAACAGACACTCCTGTCATGTTTCGCCCAAATTCAAAACGCATGCCTGTTGAGTTTCCACGTGTTTGAAGAAGGTCTACATAACGTCCCGTGATGCTTGTTTTATCAACTGTTACATAGAATTGTAGTTCTGCACTGTACGCTTTTGCAAGTGCTGTAAGGGCCGCTAATGGGTTCTGGTTTTTGAGGGTTAAATCTATCTGTGTTTCGTTGAGTGAAATAACACCTCTTGACCAATTTGTATTTGCAAGGATTAAGTCAAGCTGTTCTTCTGCCGTTTTGCCAGTTAAATCTTCTGTGATTGGTGGGTAATCCTGTAATTCATAATAAATATGTTCTCCGTCTGCGTTTAAGGATTGTTCACCCTGATCCGCCTTTACTGTTACATCTGTGAAGGTGTACAGATCCCAGTTTCCGTCGAGGTTTTGAAGTAGAAGTTTATTTCCCGTTTCTATGTCGTGTGATACATCTGTCGTGGTTGCTGTTGCTGTTTTTTCCTCAATAACGGGGTATTCGCCTACTTGCCCGTATGTGTAGACAGCCCATCCGTCGGCTTCACCATCAACGGCTTTTTGTGCTTCATCACATACAACAGAATAAGCAAGTGCTCCGCTGCCGTCGTAACATTGGAGTCCTGCAAGAAGTACGCAGTCGGGGGCTTGTACTCGTATGTCTTCTATTACTCCTTGAATCCATGAACTATCCTTGTTTTGATAGATTCCAACAAAAGTATCTGCAACAAGTACGTCTACAACGTTTCCAATGCCGGTGTAGTCTTGTCCAAAAACCAGAAGAGGATCAATTCCAACTTGGTTCGGTACAACTGCTACACTTATAAGTGTGCCTGTTTTTGCGTTTTTTACCTGTGTTCTAAGGGATGTTACAAAGTCTGTAACGGTTTCAACGCCCGAATCGTAGAGCGAGGCTTCTTCATCACATGCTCCACTCCACCGGCAGTAGTCGAGGTGTATTCCCTGTATTGCGTATGTTGTTGCAAGTGTTTTTGCAAAGTTTATTACTGTTGTTTGTCTATCCGTGTCGGTGGGTTTAAGCCATTCTGCACCGTCATAGAAGCAGTTAATCCATGCAAACACTTTAAAATCAGATATTCCATCCAACCCAAGGACATGAGGTAATATTGTCGTGTAATTGGTACTGTCAACTTGTATGAAAAGGTATGTGTATCCAATCCTTTTCAACATTGCAAGGTCCAGGTTCGTGTACTCTGTTGATAATACCCAAACAGCTTTTGTGTAGTCCGTCATTGTCTTAAACCTCGCTCTCGGATTGGTCATCAATTGGATAGGTTAAGTTTATCGTGTTTTCATTTTCAATACTGTTTTTTATTTCTATTTTGGTCTTTTCAGGTGCTAAGAATCCCCTGATATTTTCGTTTGAATCTAAAATCACATAACGGTAGAGGTCGTATTTGGACTTTATCGCCGTGATTGTGGGGAATGGCACTGTTGCTGTTAGTTTTGCAGGTATTGTGTAGAGATGTACCATTTTAGCACCTTATTGTGTTGTCTTATTGAGTGTGATTAATCCAAAACCGTTTATATTGAATTTTATTGATAGTGGCTCGTTGCTTACTGTTACGTTGTTTTTAAATGTCACATAAAGTAGTAATATTGTGTTTGCAGTTGTGCCGTCTTTTTTATCGTAGATTACAAGGTGTTTGAATGTTGTACTCACCGCAGATAGGCTTATTTCATCAGCATAGAAATTTAGGCATGGCACGGTTGGATCTAAACTTACAGAAACTCCGGACAGACTTACGCCCCCTGCGGTGTACCCTGTTCCTGATGCTTCACCGGTGACATCTGCAAGGGTTAAATGGTCTTGGGCTGGTTTGTACGTGTCTGTTACAAGCATACAACGCAAGTCATCATTATATACATCGATCGCAGTACCGGCGAATGGTTTACGTAGCCCCCGGCCGTACCAACTGGTTTCTAAGACTTCCACATCTGATGTATTTGTGTCATCAGAATCGCCCGGATTTGGCTCTGTTCCACCAGGCACAGAATAAGTAACATACAATTGACATGTATCAACATAAACAGTAGGTGTGTACCTTGTATTTGCATTAACAAAGAGTATATCAATCGTTAAACCATTATTAAGGTCTGCCGGTGTTATCCCTGTAAGTCCGGATGGTAATCCACTCCCTAAATGTGGAACTGTCATGTACCAACTGTTGTTTTGTGTTATATACGTTTTTGATGTGAGTTCTGCAAATTTAGAACCACAAGCAAATTGCACGCTGTCAAAACGTACCATTTGAGCTGTGCCTGACTGATGGCAGAGTGTGTGGACTTCAATGCCTGTTATTGTCGCATTGGTGGGGATGTTACATCCAAAGTTGGTGAAATGAAGGAATTTTGTTTTTGAATGAGATCCACTTCGGGCAAGATCTGCATGTGCATACGTGCCGTCTGCATGGTACGCGCTTTGTTGATTGAGCCATCCAGAAGCGTCCGCTGAAATATCTGAAATATATCCAGGTTCAAATGAAACTTCTACCATGATTTATTCCCCCTTTAGTATGATAACTCTTTGTATGCTACTGCACTTATTGAACCACCGACAGAGGTTATTTCAAACACTCCGGGCCATAGTTTGAAGAAGCTTGAGGTGAACTCTACCTGTGAACGTAAATCTACATCGTCGGCGTAAACTGTTCGTTTATCACAGTCAATTACTACCTTTTCCCCTCCCCCAAACGTGTGATTTATGGCGATTTCTTGTCCTGTCTGTTGGTTTATAACTTTCAATTCAGTCACAGCTTCGGCGATGAGTGTGACTGTCGGATATGTTGCAACTGTTCCCTCATTATTCCCTGCAGGGCCTGATAGGACAAGCCAACGTTTCTCGGCATAAGGGAGGGGTAAATAAAAGCTCACAGTTGCTGCAACCTTGGAAAACTCTTGTGGGGCCGGTATTTCGCCTTGTGGGTACACGTTGTATTTGTGGGTGGGGTCGTCGTCAAATATGAGTTCTGCCGTTTCGGGGTGGTTATTGCCTATCCTATTTGTTTTCAACCACCCTGCAATGTTCTTTACTTTGGTTCGTAGGTCTTCGTAGTCTGTTCCTAGTATTGGAAATGTTACATCTATTTTTCGGGATGAATCATCTTGTCCTACCGGTATTGTTCCGTCACGTCTTGATATGTCCATCACAGCGTCTGTTGTTTCTCCCCGCATGTTCCGCACTATTTCAGAACAGTAAGGGATACCGTACTGTTGACTGTAACCTCCATCGTACCAGAATCCGATATTTGAGTCTGTTGTGGCCGTTATTGTTTGAATGTTGAACGTGTAACTTGCTGAATTGTTTATCGTTGTTGGATCATCAACGGAGCTTGTTACGCTTGCTGTTGTGGTGCCTTCTGCTGTTGCTTCTGCAAGGATATGCAGTTTTGCAGTTTCACCATTTGCAAGTGTGGGTATTGTCCATGTTCCATTTGCGTATGTTCCATTAACAAGCGTTGAGTACTGCATTGTAAAAGAAGCGGGTAATGCTATTGTTGCAACAACATTTGTGGCTGGACATGGGCCGTTGTTCACAATTAAATATTCAATGAGTGCTACTTCCCCAACAAAGAGTGTTTGATGGTCTGTTTTTATCGTTGCTTGTAGGTCACTTTCAGGGTAATAATATGTCACGTCAAGTTGTACGTCATCGACCTGTACAAGTGCTTCTGCATCTTCTGAACTTGATGTTTTGAATTGTATTGCGGCCCCGAAATTTCCATCCTGAATCAATTCCCTTAGAAGTTTCCAGCCCCATTGATCCTTGTTACTTCCAAGCGTTATCCATGCGTATTCTTCTGTAAGTGCTGTCGTGCTTGTTCTTTTGATGTTGTTTGAACCAGAGGCGGTGTTTACAAAGCATGTGTCAAGTGTCACGGTTGGGTTTGTTGCAAATGCTTTTAGTTGCATCCCTGTTGTGTCCCTAACAACCGTTATGCTTTTTATATTAATATTCCATGCGTGAGCTACTGTTGTTTGCAGTTTTATTATATTGTCTGCAGCGTTTGCGGTGAATGTTAATGCCCTTGTTGCGTACATTCCTATGCTGTTTACAATTGTCCATGATGCCGATTCACCTGTTGATTGATTTACAAGTGCTACTTGTGCCCCGTCTGGGATGTTTGCGTTTATTTGTACCGTGTATTGTTTTCCAATCGTTAATCCCGTTGCATGCCATGAAACGCCTTCGGGGTTGGTTGTTCCAGGTGTCGCTATGGTTAAAACGCCCCCGGATGTTGTGATTGTTTCGTCGCCGTTTACTTTATCAAAGCCAGTTAGGTTGTTTAATGTTGCACCACACGTGTTAACGTTTTGGGATACGTGATTGATTAATGTTCGTGCTTTAACTTTTACTGTAACTCCATATATGTTCGTATTTTCTGGTGTTAAACTTGCAGATAAGGTGTCATCTTGAATCACTGTTGCAATTTGTCCTTCACTCCAAACCAAGCTTGGTTCTAGTTTTTGCTCACTGCCGGGATGGAATGATGCTGCACCAAAGAAATAAGAATAAGCATTTGCATCTTCCGCATAAAAAGTCGGGGTTACTTTTGTTGTTGCATTGTCAAGTGTTCCTGTCCATTTAATTACTTGCCAAGTGCCATCAAATGTGAGTTCACCAACAGATAGCGGTCCACGGTTTTGATTGTTAAGTTCATCAGCTTGTTCAATACTTATACTTATTTTTGAGCCTGATTTACCTTTTAAAACTGAAATAAGTGAATATTGACCTCCACCAACTGGAACAATTTGTCTGAAGAACATTCCTCTATTAGCTCCATTTGGAATAACTTTTAAACTGTTTGTGCCTTCATATGCTTGTTCTATGACGGATGAAATTGCAGCTTCCCAACTGCCAAAACCAGTGGTTGTCTTCAATGTGTTTGTTCCGGTTGCAACGTTTGCATCCAATAGATTTGGAAAGTTTCCTGGAACATTTATATTTGAATCAATGTAAACCGTTCTGGTAACTGTGTCTTCACAATAAATTATTGTATACATTGTTGCGGCACCAGTTATGCTCGTGTAAGGTATCGTTATAGTGTCATTACCACCTGAAAGAACATATTTTAAAGATTTATAAAGTCGCCATGCTCCAGAATCACCGTTTATATCCCCAATTTCAACCCTTATTTTTGTACCTTTAGTACCATGTACAACTTTTCTGAACGTGTAATCTTTTGATGCTTGAATATTATTAAACCAACAACAATAACCTGTTGTACTCGCATCAAAATCTATTTTTAGACTTTTAGAACCCTGTAAATACCAATCAGTTGATGGTGATATTGCTGCTGCTGAATTATGTTGAAAACCATTTACTGTTCCATCTTCACAGCAATTCGCCACGTTTGGTGCAAAAGTATTCATTTGTGTGAGTTTTGAAACTTTTGAGGTGAGTAATCGTGAGTATTGTGAGCCGTTCGCACTTCCATTGAGGATTGTTTGTGCGGGACTTGCATCTTCGGCTGTTATGTTTGATTCGTTTTCCCATTTGCTTAAAATGTTTTGTGAGTCCTGCGTGTTGCTTGTTGGTGCAATCCAACCAGTATTTGTACTTCCGGCTTCTACTTTTAAGTGTCTAAATCTTACGCCGTCTGTTGTAACCGTTGTACCGTTATAAAGTCTTATAAACGCTTCTGTTGCAGTGGGGGGAACTTCAACAGTTACGGAAAGGTCAACCCATGAATCTGCAACTGTTGCAGCATTGGATCGGACTTCAAGATATGATCCTGTTCCACTATACATCACAACAATCCTAAATGCTCTCTCATGTTTTGATGTTGCATTGAAAACGTCAGAAGGCACATATATCTGTCCTGATACTGTCCGCTTACGTAGTTCTTCATCAGAACCGGCGGCAGGATAAGGGTCTGGTCTTAGTTTGCTTGTTATTTTTCCACAACCAGACCCACCTTCAATATCACAGAAAGAATCCAAGTTTGAACCGTCAGATTTGAGTAATACTGCCGTTCCATCGTCAACAGGTACAAGGCTTGGATTAACAAGGTTTGTCTTTAAAAAGTTTGTCAAGTCTGCTGTATTCGCAACAGCAACGCTTAGAAGGTTTTTATTTATGTGGGAACTAACCGCTACGGTTGGTTGTACAATTGAATCTAATAATGTTACTGTGCTCATGCAAAGCCCCCTGTTCTGCGTGTTACGCTACGTTTTGTTGCACCTATCACTTCATCTAATTTTTTCTGTACTTTTGAGTCGTCCATTGCTTTAACAACCTGTTTTGCGAGTTCGCTCGTGCTTAAAGTTGGTGGAACGTTTTTAAAGTCGTGTGTGATGTTTAGGTTTGCATCAACCGATATTGTGCTGTCTGTTGAGGTTGTGAGTTCTGTATCGGAGCCTGCACCAAAGAGGTCTGCATCTCCTCCCGCTGCTGAGCTACTACCAGAAAGGCCGGCCGTAATACCATTCCAAATAGATTGACCAACCCCAACGGCCGCATTCCAAACATAACTTCCAAAACTCACGATATTATTGTAAACACCTAATAATATGTTCCAAACTTGCCCGGGAAGACCAGTTATTGCGTTAACAATTCCGTTTAAGATGTTTCTCCCTGCACTCCCTGCTTGACTGTATGCTGATGCTGCAAAACTGATGATACGCTGTATAGAACTCCAAAGGAAATTCCACAGATTACTTGGTAAGTTCTGTACAAAGCTTATAACGCCATTTAAAAGGTTACTGCCTGCTGTAAGTGCCCAGCTTCCCAGTTGTCCAGCCCATTCAATCACATAGTTTATTGCGGCTGTTAACCACATCCAGACCGTTCCGGGGAGTTGCATGAGCCATGCAACAAGGCCTGTTAATGCTTTTGTTGAATAAATGATAAACTGCACCCCAAGGTCTATCCAGAACTTTAAAAACTTCCCGATAAGCTCACCAATGAAGAATGCAACTTGATTTATGCCGGTACGGCCGCCTTCACCTGCTTTCGCCCAAAGGGATGTAAAGAATGTTGTAACCTTTGTTAATATTCCTGAGAAAAATCCACCTATCGCACCTGCAATTTGTGTTATCGCACCCCACAAGGCTTTAACTCCGTTCACGATTTGATTTATTGCTGGAATTACAATGGCTTTTATCTGGTTCCACGCCCCGTTTAAAGCATTTCTGACAGTTTCATTCTTTGTGTAGAGTGCTGCGAGGATTGCAACCAACGCAACGATGGCGATTACAATTAATGCAACCGGATTTGCGTCCATTGCTATGTTTAAAAGCCATTGTGCTGCTGCTGATGCCTTCGCTGCTACTGCATGAGCAATTAATGCCGCTGTTGCTGCACCTCCTGTGATTGCTGCACGTGCCTTACTTAATATTCCAACATTCTCTGCCTCTGTGTCTGTTGCAATTGCCCCTGCGTGTGCGGCTGCTGCTCCTGCTGCAACGTCTAAAGCTGCACTACTCCCGTATGTGGATGTTGCATAAGCCCATGAAGTCACAGCAGCCCGTATTTTGCTCAGTATTCCAACGTTTTCGGCTCCTGTCTCTGCACCTGCCGCAAGTGCTGCTGCCGATCTGGCTGTGCTTAACCCTGTATAAGCCGTGATTAATCCTCCAATAGCCCCGCCAAATGAGGCAACTTGAGATATTGAACCGCCGTAGGTTGTTGAAAGGTCGTCAACTGCTGCTTTCATCTTTTGAAGTAGTGTTGTGTGTTTCTCTGTTATTGCAGCGTTTTGGTCTATCTTTCCTGAGTAGGCGGCTGTTGCTTGTGATGCGTTTTCAAGGCTGCCGGGTTGCATGCCTAACTTCTGTTCTAATACACTTAGATCGCCGTTTGATTCCTTTATCGCCGTGTTTAATCCACTGTATGCTGCACGGCCTCCACCGAACTTTTTAGTTGCTGCTGCAATCAGCACGGCCGTCTGGTCGATGTTCAAGCCCATAGATTTAAATGTGCTGTCATATTTCTGCATCCATCCGATATACGTACTAAATCCACCTACAAGGTTTGCATTTGCGTAGGCAATAGCGTTAAACGTGGATGGAATGTTGTTCATGTCTATACCCATTGCAACCATTGAGTTTGAAAAGGTGACAACCTGATCAGAACTTACTCCAGTCGCAAGGGCGATCTTATTAAATGCTGATGCTCCTTGACTTAATGATGTTTCAGAGGTTATACCTATCTGTTTAAGTGTTTTAATATAAAGTAAAGCGTCCTCTGTTGGAAATGTTGCGTTTGTGAGGCTTGTAACCATACTCTTTACTTCTGCCTCTGGCATTTTCACTGATGACATCTTTTCAAATGTTGCTTCTAATGTGTCTGCCTTTTGTGCTGCAGCTTCTGATCCTGCTGTTAATGTCCCTAAACCTGCCGTTACTGCAGCCATGCTTAAAGTCGATTCTGCACTTGCAGAGTTTGCAGATGTGCCTATTTCTTCTGTTTTCTCTGCTGCACGATCTGCAGATGTTGAGACCTGATCTATTGCTGTTGAGGCTTCATCCATCCCCACACCCATACCTGCTCCTGCGTGTGCTGCTGCATCTGCAATCCCATCTACCTGTGTTGATGCTGAATCTGCAGAGCTTCCAACTTCTTCAATACTTCCTGCAGCTGATGAGGCTTCCCCTTCAATCTCGCTCATGTTTGAGCCGTCTAATGTGTCCAATTCTGATCCGGCTTCTTCTGCTGCACTTCCAATACTTTCAACATCTACTGATGCATTTTCAGATGAAGATCCAATACTACTCATTGATGAACTGATATTGTTTGCCATGCTTGAGGCAGCGTCGCTTGCTTGGTCTACTAAACTTACTATTATCTCTGTGAGTCCCATCTTTGAACAGCTCCTTTAAAATTGGTTGGATCTAAAAAATAAGGGTTAATATTCTGCTTAAAAAATTTAAAAAAATAGAAATTATTTTGGTTCCATGGAATAAGGGTCTTTCAGGTTTCTCAGACCATGGTCGCGTATTGTTGAATCGTGCCGTGTTGGTTTGCCGCCAAATAGTTTTATCCAGAACTCACGTTCATCGTTTGTATACTCAACAGAAGCCATATTAAGGAATGCTAACTGTTTGGCTGTACATTCTCCTTGTGTCTGGACTATTGGGGTTCCCATGAAATGTAGTCTGCCTATCTGTTTTCCGTGGTTACTCTTTGCGAAACGATTTCAACATGTCTAAATCCTTTTCTGTTACATTTGAGATTTCCATGACTTTTGCGAATATATCTTCTGTAATCTTAATTGGGAACTTCTCTATCTGTTCGATTGGAATTTCGGAGCTGTAACTCACGGCTTTTAAGATAACATTGTCTTTCCCTTCCTCAATATCAGCGTAGATTATATCCTGTTCGAGCTGTTTGACTTTCTCACGTATATTCTCCTTTTTAATCTGCCGCATTCCATCCTTCGCGTCAGGGAGATCCATCTTCAACGTTCCCTTCGATGTTCCCTTTTCAAGCTTCCTTAATTCCATGATCTCCTTTGTTGCGAGAGGCCTAAGGGTTATTTTTGATTTTAAACCTTCTATCTCTGCTGTGATTGTGTTATTAACGCCTGTTAAGATTTCTTGAATTAACTCTTCATTTACCATGTGTTTAATCCCCCTTTAAAAAAATAGAATAAGTAAATTAAGCTGTTAACTTGTACTCTGGCTGTTTGTTCTGCAATGTGATTAATACTGGTGATACTACCTTTGTTGTGCTGTCTGCAAGTGTTATTTCATCTGCTTCAATACCGATTCCCAGTTCGGGTGTTCTTGGCTCTGCTTCTTTAATGTCGGTTGGTGCTTTGGTGTAGTAACTCCTTGGGAAGTTTATATGCATGTTTCCAAATGTACCACTGTCAAATATAGATTGAACAGCAAACAATGCCTGTGGATCATTAGATGGTCCTGTGGCATTCCCCCAAAAGGCTTCCAGTTTCTCGGATCCGTCATCGTTGATCTTGATTGCAAGTTCTGTACTCCCATCCTTTGCGTTGAGAGAATATGGGAACCTACTACCTTGACCTAAACCATCTTCTGCCTTTATTCCATTCTTGTATGTCCATTTCCAGCTTAAAACATCCTGTGATACGCTCGTACCGCCGATTGTAGTGTTCACGTTGTAGAATGCAATCGGGTATATTGTGTCGTCTAATTCATTGAGTGTTGTTCTTAGTGCTGCCTTTTTATCTTTCTGTGCTATTATGTCAGTCTTTGCTGTTGCAAGGTCTTTATCAATCGTTAATTCCATATTGTTCAATACACAACCAAGCATCACATGTTCAAATGTATCTTTTCCTGTCCTTGTTGTGAATGATGGAAGAACCATGCTTTGAGTTGAATAAAATTCATGTGTATTTAATCCCCCTTCAGAGCCTGCCGTGAATTTATATCCACCGAGCAACCATTTTAGGAACCATCCAATTGTGTTTATGTCTATTGTGTGTTCCATTGAGCCGTCTGGACTGTAAAAGCCGGGTACGTGTCTCTTCTGAAAACGGTTCAAGGTGGGAACGGCTATGTTTGGATCATCAGGTGCATCAAGAGCCATAGTTGAAATGCCGTCAGTCATGTCAAATGCCATTGGTACTGATGCTTCTGTCCCGAAACTGGCTTCCTCTTTAAAGCCCACATATCTGTTTACTACCATAATCTTTACTCCTATCTTCTTGTTTTAATTTTACCATCTTATATCGTGCTTTAATTTGATAATTGACGTTGTTAACATTGATTTTCCATATCGTTCTGGGTTGATCTGGAAAAAATCTATGAACGTGTTTCTCACATTCCCTTTGAGTGTAATCCAGTCCGGATCGCCTGGTACGTCTTGTAAGCCTCCAAACTTCTCTAAAACGCATAGTGAATTGTTTATTATTCTGTCATGGACTTCTGTCTTCGATCCTTTCTCTGTTATCCCAATCACCGAGTTCACAAATTCAGGTTTGTTCCGCCCCTGCATTGTCTCTGTAAAGGACATCGTGTTGAAATATACAGAAGCTATGCCTCCTTTAAATGTGTTCATTCCTTCAGGATACCCCCTTAAAACGTCTCTAAAGAAATTTGTATCTTCTAAAAGCTCAGTTATTGTTGTTGGGATTGCTTGTATCTTTTTATACCTATCCGAAGTCAGTACACCACTGCTCAAATCTCTCCACCTCTGCGTCTATTTCTGCATCTGAAGCGTCTGAAGCCTCATCAAGGAACGGATTTGGTGCTGTTCCCGGATGCTGTACTTGTCTGACTGGATGTTCTGCTCCATCCCAGTATAACCAAGGATTACCTTGTATCGTGTGTGGTGCTGTCCCTAAAATCACGTATAAAGCATAAGGAGCCACACCCTGATCGGGGTAAACAATTCTACTGAGAGGGCCGTTCTCTTCAACCCTTATTGAACCTTTTAAATTCCCTGTTCGACGTGGTGCCTCTTCAACAGCGTGTCTTTGAACAATGAAACCGGCCTCATTGACTAAATCGTTGAGCTTGTCGGGCATCTGGTCTGATTTGGTTTGTAGTGCTGCAAGTAACGCTTCATCTTGAACATCGATCTCAATAGCGCCTGTCACATTCACCCCACCTATCGTCCAAGTCTCCACCAAGTCGAATAGGGCTTTGGCTGGAGCTGTAAGGGTTAACAGAGTTCACAGTACCGTTTATGGCTTGTTGGTCAAGTGCTGCTGTGATGTAATCGTTTAAAAGCTCGTTTGCCCTTTCTAAATAATACTCTGACTTCTTGTTTTCATCTTCTGTGCTGTTGAAGAAGGGTTCAAGTGTATCTGCTACGGCGTAGAAGGTTGCAGCTTGTGTGATTACTGTTGAACTGCCCGCAGGAGGTAAGGGTAACCTGTTCTTTGTGATGTTTGATTCAATCCATGCGTCTGCAGCGTCAAGGGCGGCCGTTATTAGTTCCGACTCAACCGTTACCGATTCAACGCTCAACCTTACTGTTACTGCGTTAGCGTCACCATAAGTCATAGTTACGCCTCCAAAATTTAAAAGAAGAAATTAAACTGCTGCAGTGTACACTCCACCATAGTAGAATGCATTACCCATCACAACAACGGCTCTGACATGGTTTGAATCAGAACTATCTTTTATGAAAGCAATGTAACCATCCGGGAGTGATGCAGGGTCTCCTATTGCGGCAGTTAAAGCTGTGATTGTTATTCCCGCACTGGTGAATGATTTAACATCCCCTCTGAGCTTTGCTGCTGTAACTGATCCATCTGCGATTTTTCCACTTGTCACAGCCCCAGTGTTGATTTTTCCTTCTGTCACCGCGAGGTTTGCGATTTCATCAGTACTTATTGAGCCTGCCGCAACAGTTCCAGCTTCCACGTTTTCAACCTTAGTCGACAGATCTGAGATCAGATCGTAAAGTCCTCTGAAAGGGCCCCCCATTGCTCGTCTAACTTCAATATAACTTTTCATTGTTTGAATCCTCCATTAAATGGAGCATTGGAACTTAGGATAAAGTTCCTGCCATTGCTCCTTTTGGTTCCTGATTACTGTAACCTATTTCAGCCCAAATTTCAAACACGTTGTTGTGTGGGGCTTCCTGTTCTCTGTATTGGTTGACGTTGATCAATGCTGGTGGGAGGTTGATTGCTTTCTGTGGATCCTGGAGTATTGAGGATTGTATTGTTGAGAAGTCAGGGTCGACGTAGGTTTCAACTATGCCTGCCGGTATGTTGCTGTCAAGCCCTAAGAAGTTGTCAGACATCCCTGCGAAGCTGTTTTTCACGTTGTGGAAGGTTGTACCGTCAACGTCAATTGCATCGGAGTTGAAAGGCCATTCCATGCTCATGTAGTAGGTTTCAAGTTCTTTGTAGAGTGTGTCATTGATGTAGGCGTCTGTGAGGGTGAATGGTGAATCAGCAGGGCTGAACTGGTGCCTCATTGATATTGCGTCTTTTCGTGGGTCTATTGCTGTACTCCATGCAGATAGACCGCTTGGAAGTGCAACTGATGCAGCAGTCACAATGTCCTGTGCGAGCAATACGTTGATCTTCTGTGCCATTCCTGCCGCGATCTTTGAAAATGCATTCTGCACTCTTGCGTCACTGTCTGATCTGTTCAGGAATTTCTGACTGTACTTGAACTTGTACCCGACAGCGGATGTTTTACCGAGAACAGCGTTTAATGGGCTTATCTCTATTTCTGTGAGTTCTGAAAGCTCTGAAGTGTCGAGTGGTTCACTCATAACTCCGTTTGCTGTGTCCTCTGCTGCGGTTGGCTCTTTAAGGACTGTTGGGAACTCTCCAGTGTCGCTGTTGGCCGTTGGCATCACGTCCAAAAAATATAATTTTGGTTCAATTAATTTCATTAAATAAAGTTCTGTATTGTGTTTTCTTAGTAAGAAATCCGCGGATAATGTTTGTATTGACATTTATTAACCTCCTTATGCTCCTGTTGGTAATGCTCCGAAGAATCCGAATAGTACGGGTATTTTAGCGCCACTGCTGGCTGCTGCTCCGGATAAAACTCTTGTTGTGTTGAGTGCTGCTGCTTTATCGAATCTCTGATCGGTTGTTGTTCCGAACTTGACACTGTTACCGAAATCAACTTCAGTGTTTGCAGCCTCAAGGGGTACCATCCTAACAGCTTTTCCGAATAATTCAACACCACACTGCCTCTGTTCGTATGCCCCATAAGATGCGGCTGTTGTTGGCTGCTGTCCTTTAAATTCAGGGTCATCTACAACAATACCGATACATTCAGTGTCTGTTTTGGTGCAAGGGCCTACTTCCATGTCCCCAACAAGTTTTACGTATGTTCCAACCTCTAGGGGTGCTGTGAAGACCGGACCGGGGATATTACCCCCAACCGTCCTGATCTTCTGGATGCTTAAATCGCCCTCTTTGGCTTTGAATGTGAGAACGGGGCCTAGTTTTCCAAATGTATACAATTTTGCCATCTTCTTAATCCTCCTTCTTACCTATTGCTGCGTCAATTGTTTTCATTGACTTGTCAAGGTCTATGTCTTCTTCATCGTCGGATGAACTGGCCTCTGCTCTGCTGTGTCTCTCCATGTCTATTACAACAGGTGCAGTGTCCATGATTGCTTTATATTTGTCCTCTGCGTCCATTGCGAGAGCTATATGGTTTTCAACGTCTGCGGGTTTGACTTTACCCTCTTTGAGGTAGCCGTCCACGACTGCTGCTGCTTGTGCTTTTGCTGCAAGTGCTTTCTGCGCTTTCACTTCCTTTTCAAGTTTTATGATCCTCTGTTCTGTTGCGTCTGAAGCTGCGGCTGGTTCAGAGTTATTGTTTTCGTCATCTGGTGTTGCATCTCCTGCCTGTGCTGGTGCTGCTGGCTGTGCTGTGGGTGTTGCTGGTGGTTGTCCATCCTGTGGCACTGCTTTTATCTTCAATGCTCCTCCTATCGCTGTTATACTACTCTTCAAAAAGTTATTCTGTTCCTGTATTGCATTTAGAACGTCCTGTATGGTTGGTTCTGCATCTGAACCGTCCCCGGGGTTCTGATCTCCTGCATTCTGATCTGGGTTTCCATTTCCATCTGCCATTGTTCCATCTCCTTTTATTATCGCTTTTGCCTGTGCCCTTTGTGGTACGCTTGCCTGCGCATTGTTATAATCAACTTTGCACTCTTTACAAGCCCCTTTTTCCACAAAGTCCACCCTATTTATTACAGAATACTTTTCAACTGCATCTGCCAGTCCTGTCTTGCACTTATCAGTGTACATGTCTGATACAAAACTGAAATCAGTTAGTTCGCCGTTGTCGTACAATTCTTGGACTGTTGGATTGGTTATTTTGGATTCTGTAATTCTTATCGCGTTGTCTTCAAGTTTAACATCGTCTATACTCCCCACGTTGAGGAGGTTCATCTTCTTTAAAATCGGGTTCTGATTAAGTGTTTTGTCATCTAAGTGATCGATACCTATTGGAATTGGTAAATTCTGTTTTAAAATCTCATAATCTTGTTTTACGCTTTCTGGTGTTGCATGAACACGTGTTGGCTTATCATCAAGCCACATGTGGTGTGTTCCGGTCTTCCAGATTGTACCATTTACAATTTACAACACCTCCGTCTGCTTTTGTGTTGAAACAAAAAATGTGAAAACTTCTTTATTTCGTTATATTTGAAATATAACGCAGTAAATTGGAAGTTGTGAAAAGTGAAAATGAATAAGAAAAGTTGAATTGTAAAATAAAGGGTTTAAATTAAGAATTGAACCCACTATAAATTGTAGTCGGTTGAACAAAGAATGGATTATTCAGTCAACTGTTGAACAACTTGAAGTAATATCTGAGAGAATCGTTCAACAAAGTCTTCATCTTGCCCAGCATTGATTATTTCGCAGATGGCATGAGTAACCTCATGTAAAAAGACCTGTTCTAACACATCCCCAGTTAAATCTTCATTTAACCAGATCATCTGTTCTTTATAGCCGTGCATCCCCCAATTACCTTCTAATTCTTTAGAATATTGAGGTACTTTCTCGACTGTGTAAGTTATACCTGCAACAGTTATCATGTCTGGAATCTTCATTTAATCACCTTCCCTCCCGGAGTGCAAACATAAAAATCAACAATACAAAAATCATTCCAATCAAGAACCCGATTATAAATTCACTCACCTTCATCGCCTCCAGAATAAACACTACGCTCATCTTTCATATCTGCGAAATCCTCAGCTGTATGCGTACTATACATAGCAACACACCTACAATTGCCACCCCATGAGGTCTTCCCGTTCGATTTAATCCATAACGTGTGCCATTTTGGAAGTTCAAGACAGTACGCCATGTCATTGTAGGGGATCAGATCTATAGAACAATTTGCGATGTTTGCATGCTTTGATCTGTTAATTGAAATCCGGACAAGATCGTTGTTTATCTTATATCCTCCGTTTTTAAACTCAACTTCCTTTCCTTTCGCATTATCAACCCTTATAGAAGGACAAAACCCTGCTAAAAGGATTAAATAAGACAAACCATTCGCTAATGTTCTTGAAGATGTGAACACCTGCCTTTCAGATGAATTTTGAACCATTCTATTTGAAGAAATCTGTTCGTATCCATCCCCTTTAACATAGTTGTCGAGAAAAACGTTTAAATCATGTTTAGATAACCTAAATAGTTCGGTTGGAATATATTTCTCATTAGAATATCCTAATGGCTCTAAATAGTCATATAATGCTTTTGAATACAATTCAAAACTTTGTTTTTGTATTGATAATTTTAAGCCTATGCTCTGAGAGATTTTAGTTAATCTTTCTTTCAATAAAGTTCTGTTCTTTTCAATGTGTTGTGAAATCTTTATTGGGTATCCGCGAGCCTTTGCGTCTTCCTTATCATGAAGAACACTCCCCTCTGATATGAACCATGCCATGAAGAACGCATAATCTTCTGATCTAAATTTAAGTCCATTAATGTCTATAAATTCTGGAGATTTTATGTTGTGTTCACAAGTTCGGGGGATTTTATGCTCTGAATGAAGGTTTTCAGGTTTCACAAAGAAGGGTTCTAATGTTCTGCCTGCTTTTCCATGATCCACACGTTTCTCAACATAAACATCATGGTCTGGCGTTATTTTCATGTCAAACCATTTATTATGTATATGATACATATCCCCAGTATAATAATACCTTATTTTATGAATGAATGGAATAAACTCTACTTCATGGGTTTTAGGGTTCATTGAAAGGATTAAATCAGTATCCTCAACGTCTTTAAACAGTTTCCATCCTTTGTGTGTGAACACTTCGGTTTTTGAATCATAACAATTTGGATGTAAAGGTGGGAGCATGTCCACTTGGTCGGCTGAGAACACTATCGAACCATGCCCATACGTTTCATCACATAAGGCACAACAGTTAGGGTCTGAATCAACGGTAAAGCTTTTTGCCCCCATGTTCATTGTTGCATTGCTGTAGTTTGCGAGGTTTGATGCCCTCATGGTTTCTGTTCTTGCGATGACTTGTGCCCTACTCTGGGAGAGTGAATCTATCTTATCACTCATCTCCTTCGCGATGTCACGTGGTGCAAGGTTCTTATCGTAGCTTTTGACTGCTATCTTTCGTAGTTCGGTTTTCATGTCATCACCGAGTTTGGTGACATAGTGCATCGTGTTTTCACTCATCACACCTTTAACAAGCTCATGTGTGCCTCCTTTGGGTAGTGCACTGTGCTTTGTGGCACTTGTGATGCTTTGAACTATTTTCTGTGCCTCTTCTGATGCAACGCCTGTTGTGAATGGGTTTTGTACAACAATACCTCCAAGTTTCTGAACCCACTGATCAAGGTTCTTGCTGTTCTGGGTTGTTCGCACCACGTCGGATCTGATGTCGTTCATGAGGCGTTGCATCTTCTTTTCGTTGAGCCTTGTTTGCCGTACAAGTGCGGGGGAGATTGTCATTTTATCACCTTGGAGGTAGTGTTGATTTCAATATATCATTGAGTGGTGCGTTCTCATCACCAGGGATACTTTGGATGTCATTTTGTGGTAGGGTGGTGTCTGCTGGTTCTGATGCTTTGTTCATGTCAATGTCGATGTTTGCGTACTCCTTTACGGCTTCTGTTATCACATCGTCCATCCAGTCGCCCTTTTCAACTATCATGTCTTTGAAGTAGGGTTCGAGTGCATTTAGAAGTCCAATTATGTCTTTATCCTCAAATTTCTCAAATCCAATCTTAGGTTTGCTTGCTCCCCTGAAATTCCAATCACAGAGTTGGTCTGCCTTCTTTTGTATTGCTCCTGCGATCTCTTCATGCACACCGTCAAGGAGCATTCTCATGACTTCTACTTGTGACTGTGATTGTGCAAAGCTTCCTGATGCATCACCTTGTCCCATGATCAACGTACCAATGAACATCCGCCTAAATATAACGTTGTCATGGTACTGTATTTTATTAAAGAAGACTTCTCCTTGGTGGGATGACTCCAATACTTGAACATCGTCATCTTTACCCACAGTCATTTGTGTTCTGCCCTCAAAAACCTGTTCGAGTTGATGGAGCATCTCTTGTTTGAACTTCTCGTTTGTACTGTCCAGTTTACCTAGCAAAAATGGATTTCCGCTCTTCAATATGTAGATTGCGAGGCTCTCAAGGGTCTGTTTCTTCCTGTACACATCCTCGTAGATTTCATCAAGTGTGCTGTTGCCGTGTGGGTCATCAAACTCGCAGTCGTATGAGAAAAGCAGTGTTTTTTCGATTGGAATCTTTGCGGTTGACCCATAGGTGAGGTTCTGCCAAAGCTCGGTTAATTCGCCGTTGTCATCGTATTGAAAGGCGTCAGCATGGTCTAAGGTCTTCCGGTGGATTGGATACATCCCTTTCAGTCCAACCTTACCATCGTCGCGTAATCTGTAAACCATTTCTTGAGCACTGAAACCATATGGTAAGGCTGTGTAGATGTTTTTACGCACATTCCTTAACGGTGTGTCCATGTTTTGTTTAAATTCATCCTCAACAAAGGATGCTGCCTGTTTGTCAAGGTCCTCCTCACCTGTTGCAGTCACGTTGAACTCACGAGACAAAAGGAACCTCTGCAAGATGCTAAGCCCTACTTTCACCTGCGGATCCCGCATCATTTTACGCCAGTCGCGGTAATGTCGAACCTTCTTGTAGTCATGTTGATAGAGCAGGTCATAGAAGCTTTGTGATCCATAATTCTGCGTGTTTGGATTGGTTGACAAACGTTTGAATAGTGTTTGCTGTACGCTTGTTGCTGCCTTTGCTATGCTTTTTCTTATATTCATCTGAATTGTCCTCCCATCCAGTGATGTCGTTTCCTTGTGAAGTTTGACCCTGTGCCTGCGTATCGCTGCTTTGATTCTGTGAATCCGTTTCTGCTGTTGTTGAGTTCATTGTATGCTACACTTGCAGCGTCAACTTGGTCGTCGTGTTCATATTCTCTGTCATCAGGCCCAAAGTCCTTTAATTCGTCTATGAAGTCTTGATTCCACTTATCACTCTTGAGTATTGAAATATCGCCCTGCCTGAAAGCGTTTGCCATTGGTCTGGCTCGTGTGAACTTGTTTGTGGTTGGTGGTATGAAGTGGATGTACAGTCCTTTTGCGATGTATTCGTCTAAGAACTCCTTTAAATACCTTTCTTGGTGTACTCCTGCATCTGTTCGTAGGTTTTCCACGTAATACTCGGTTTCAAACCTTCCAGACTGCCACATGGGGTTATCATCAACGATGCACTGTTCTAAGAGGTCCTCTGGGTATTCTGTCTGTAACCGTTTCACATCAGTGATGTATGCATGTCCTCGTTCGTCCCGTATCCATTTCACTGCTGCCGTGTAGTCGCCTTGCTTGGTGACTGCCATGTCTAAACCACGTATGTTTCTTACAAAGCGTATTGGTGGCATTTTGTCAATGATTGAATCCTTTAACGTCTTCTCTTTGAAGAGTTCACCCTTTGCAGGTTTATATTTCCAATTACCATACTTCTGGTACTGTTGGTCAATGTAGTCGAGCTTATCAAGGGTTTTACTGTACACTTTTGGGTTTATGGTGGGGTTATGCCTCCAATCCAAAGGGAAGTAGGGATAAGGGCCGTCCACAAACTCAGATACAAGGTAATCAGTAGCAGGTCCTCCGGGGTTGCTTAAATCAACCATGCTCAACTGTATTGGACTGTCCTCTGCATTACGCAGCGAACGGTAGATAAAACTAAGCACGTTTGGGTGTAACTCTGATGCTTCGTCGTTGATAATGCGGTCATAACTCTCTGATTTAACCTTCTGCTTCTTTTTAGGCTTATCAAAGGCTTTAAACCAGATTTTAGCACCTGCTGGCGATTTAATCCGGAGCTTCCCATCATGGCTTGTACATGCCAGATCTCCAAGGCGGTCTTCATCACAGAACCAGTTGCATGCATTCTCCCAGATCGAATCTTGCCCTGCCAGTTCTGCATAGTTCAAACGAGTGACAAGACAACTGTAATCTTCAACGTCAAGGTATTGTCCTGCAAGCATTGTTCCAAGGAAGGTTTTACCTCCAAACCCACCAGCCCCAACTAATACTTGGTTTGGCTCATTATTCCTTATCTCACGGTTAACTTCAAAAATAGGCCATGATTGACGAGGATAAGGCTTAAAAGGTAGGTATGGATTCTTACATATTGATTCATCAAACAGGAGCAGGTCACGAGTTGTCAGGTTTCTTGGATTGTAACTCTCGATCATCATTTGAATCATTACCGTTTTCAATGAACATCATTAAACTGTCAACGCGTGCAAACACGTTGTTCTGCTTTTTAGGTGTCTTATCTTCAATTTCAAGCTTGGACTTCTCAAGGATTTCACCTTGTGCAACTTTCTCAATCTTCTGTGCATTGTTCAAAGCAACACTAAGGTTAAGCAAATCACATGATCTCAACTTAGGATTGTTTAACTGGTCATCAACACATCTACGGATGCGGTTTGCTGTACTCTTGAATTTATCATCACTTTGCACTATCTCGGCGGCTGAAACTGATGACTTCTTGTCGAGAACTTTCAGTTCAGTTTTTGTTTGATAGTCTTTCCGTAGTGCAGGCCAACTTTCTCTGCCACCTACTTTTTTCAGACCACTTATTGAAAATTCGTGCTTTTTACCCAATGTGTCGTATGATTCAAAGGTTGTGTTTCCTTCTTCATCGATTGTACCGTATATGTACTCTTCTTTTATCTTTTTAAGTAGGGTGGGGTTGTTGCTGGGATTGTTTTTTGGTGGTGCCATTGTGGTTCACATCGGTTCAACTGGTTCAACTGGTTTTCATTGCATGGTTGCATAGTGGACATTCTTGTTCAAAGAGTCGTCCTGTTACTCTGTCGATACATCCGTAATGTTCTATAAAATAGTTTGACAGGTCGTCATGTCCTTTTAGTGTGAGCGTCATGTTACAGGACTCGCACTTCAAGGTGATAACTGCCATTTACTTTAACCTCTAAACTTTTTCTAAAAAGTTTAATCAAAAATAAAGTTGTAATTAATGTATTAAGAAATAAATCAGTACTGAACTTACAATACCTAATGCAAACCCACCAATCAATCTTAAAACGTCTGAAATCATTTCATCATGTGCTTTCTGTCGTTCCTGTTCTGCTTGCTCTATCGTGTTAATCTTTTTGTCTTGATAACCGTTTTGCTGTTTGTTTAAGTTTAAATCGTTTCGTAGGTTTGATATTTCATTCTTTGTATCTTTCACGTCATTTTTTAAGTCTCTCATATCCTCTTTAAGGTCTGTTTCAAGCGTGTTGAGTCGCCTATCGTGGTCTTTCCACTTGTCTTCATGAATGCAGACATGTTGTGGGTTTTCGTCGAGCTTTGCCATTGTTGTATCCTCCAAAAAAATAAATGGGGTTTTACTGTTGATTAACTGGCTGTACGTCGGCTGCTACGGCCGCACTTGCATCGTTCGTTTGTCCTGTCTGGTTTTGCTGGTTCATTGCTGCTGCTATTGCGTTAACGCTTTCCTGTGACAACGTAACCTGCCGGACCGGCTGGACATCGGTTGCAGGTGTGGCAACTATTGGTTGGGTGGTATCAGTTGTACTTGTTGTTGTATCTACTGCCTGTGCTGCAAGGTCATCGGTTGTTACGGGTGTTGCCTGTTCATCACTTGTTGCCTGTGTTGTGTCCTTTGCTGCATCAGCACTTGTTGTTCCTGCATCGACAGTGGTTGATGCGAGTTTGTTTGATGCTACAGGTACACCTATTGCGGTACCTACAATTGTCAAACCGAGTATTGCCATCTCATTGTTTTTGAGTACGAGTGCAATTATTCCAAATGCACCAGCAACCACAACTCCCGCCAGGGTTATTTCTTTAGTTGTTACATCCATTATTCCATCTCCTTTTTCCGTTTAAGTTATAAGTTATAAGAATTAATAGACCACACATCCTGTTATTTTTCCTTTCTTCAAATCCTCAACGTATGGACATTTAAAAGTACCATCACATCTTCCACGCTTGTCTAAACGTAAACAAAGACAGCACGGTTCTTCTACATCTTCAGTCCAGGGCACTTGTCCAAGATCACCTTCAAACCCTTTGAAGTCTTCACCACCAAATCTCATGCGTTTCATGTTATCACACTTAAAATTAATTATTTTTCGATTAAACCTTTTTTAAAGGTTTAAAGGTTGGAATGAGGGGAGTTGCACCCCTCGGAGGTGATTTTGGTTGAACTGAAATCGAATTTGAAAACAAAGTTTGAAGAACTCTTGAGGGTTTTGATGAAGCTTTTACAAAAGCTTCTCGTTTCTTTGTTCCCTCACTATAATAGTGCAACGTACAAATTTTTAAAAAAAGTCTTTAAATCTAAAATAAGAAGTTAAAAAGAGTTAAAAAGGTTAAATAAGATATATTCATCTGAGAATATTTTAAAAAAAGATTAATCAAAAGTTTTCAATAAATTCATTTCCCTGTAATTTTTTGAAAAGATACCTCGAAGCCCTATGATTATATGCCTCATAAGCCTTTTTTCCTTCAGGGTATTGAAGTTTTCCATCACATCTGAACCAAGGCCGGGGTTCATAGCCACTTCCAAGGCAGACTTCACATTCTTTTCCATCAGCATTTACACCAGTTCCTTCACAGAAATGACACCACATTAGATCACCTTTTGCTTGAGCTTTTTTAAAAGCTCATCTCATCAAACTCATTATTCTACGTTCAACAATATTCATTGCTATTATTTTATACTTATCCTTATCAAGATTATTATCACGAAACGCTGGGAGGCTGTACCTTAAATCACCATCGCTACGTCCTGCTGTTTTGATAACAAAGCGACATAAACCCGCTATTACTGTTCTATTTTTCGCTTTGCTGTGGAAATCTTTCAGTTTGTATCTGTCATCGAGGATTATATTTTTCACTGCATCGGTTTGGTGTTGGGTCATGTGCAACTGTGAACTGATGCTGTTCAGGGCTAGAAGGTACTGGTTGCGTCGGTATGTCTTCATATCGGTTCGATACCGTGGCTTCTTTGCGTGAACCTGCTTTTCCTTTGTGCTTTCAAGCCGTGCCTTCCTTCTACGTTCAAGGAAGATTACCTGCCACTCTTCCTTGCGGATCTGGTCATTGTTTGGCAGTGCTTCCAGGGTTGCGTGTTGCCTGTTTCGTTCATAGACTTGTGTCCCTTGAACTGTTCCACAACCTTCACATATCAACTCCCCACGCTCATAATCCTCAACGAGCAACTCATGACCACAAATAGAACATTCCCCATACTCTATCTGTTCAACGAGCCAGTCATCCCTGCCGTTTAAGCTCTCCAAGTGTGGTTCTGTATGCCACGCATTGTCACACTTATAGACATCTTCCTTGAGCTTCTTTGACTTTACACGCTGTTTATGTCGCTCATTTGGCATCAACATTCCCAGGTAGAGTTCATCATATTTCTTTTTCCAAGCTATTTTCCTCTTCCTGATTTCAAGTTCCTGTTCAACCTTTTTCACAGACTCCGTGATTCCACCAACCTTTTACATTTGATCCAGACAAACCCCATGTTTCAATGTGAATAATATCTGTTTTTAAGACATATAAATGTGTCGATAGTTATTTAAGATTGGAACAACATACTTAAAACATCGTTGAATGGTTTTGAGTAAAGGTTTATAAGGTAGTAACAACAATAATAATATGTACAAACTTGTCGGTATCTTACGATTGCTCCTTCCTTGTAAAGGGCTAAACTGATGTTGGCGGACAAATGAGGTTTGCTCCTGAAAGGAACCTATTTTTAAGAAAAGCTTCAGCAAAAGTATTACTTAGGTTTAATAAAAAAGAAGTAAAATTAGTAATTCTCAATAATCTCACAGTCTCTAAATTCCTTCTTCATCTCTTTTATCTGCTCTTCAAGCTCTTCTTCGCTTGTCACCCCTTCACGATAGCTTGCATCAATTGTTTCACTGTCTGTATCTTCCACGTTGTACTCAATAGATACCCACTTCTGATCAACGTCCTCTGTGTACTCCTTGTTTTCAATGTACAATGCTCTGTTCTTTATGCTTGCTGCCCTTTCCAGAAAATTCCATTTTTTCATATCCATCCTCTCAGACCTCCATGATTTTGATTTGTGATTTTGGAAGCCATGCTGTGTTTCCTTCCTGATCTTTCACTTTCACAGCTTTTCTTGACTCTTCTAGCACGTCTACAACTATTGTGCTTTTGAGTCCGCTTTTCTCGAAAATATCATATTCAACTGCCATTTGCACAGGGTTTTTGAATCCACATTTTTCTGCTATTTTTTTCACGTATTCAACCATTTTCAACCACCTTCTCCTGTTTATTCAATCCTAATCTTTGCCCTTAAAATCCTGTTTTCCTCAATTATCCTATTAATCATCGCCTCATAAGTCTCACGAGGCTTTTTCAGCCGTGCCCACCTGTCACGGCTTTCGTGGCTCACCTTTATTGTTGTGTCTGATTTCAAGATGTTCAACCTCCTTAATTCAATCCTCAACAACCAATACAGGGAACTCGTGCAGTTCTCCTGTTTCGGGGTCGTTTACACGTACCCAGCATGTGTTCCCTACTTCAACAGGTTCGTTTTGAAATTTTTTGTCGTTGTATTTGATTTTTACTTCTGAAATTTTCATCTCTTGCATTTAGATCACCTCGTAGACTTCTAAGAATCTTGAGAACTCTTCATCATCTTGAAATTGTGAAACTTTGAGTTTTAAGTCGCCTTTGAAGTTTTTGAACTCTTCCGTGCCTGTAACTTCTCTGCATCTTTCTTCTCTCTCTTCCATCATCCTTTTTGCACCGTAAACGAGTTGTCCATGCTCGTTTGTTTTGCTGAACTTTTTATCTTCTTCATTTTGAAGTATGTACACTTCTTTTTTTGTCAGTACAACTGTTCTTCCTGCGATTTCTTCAACTTTTTCTGCGTTTTCGACCATTTTTTTCACATCAACCATGTTTCTCACCTTTCTCCGTTTTTTTTCAATTCAATTTTTGTAAGAGCTTCGAAAACTTTTCGTTTTCACTTCACTCTTGCACTCTTACTCTCTGTTCGAACAAGTATATATAGTTTTCTATTATTCCTTTTCATTCAACACTAAAACTTTCACAGTTCGCCCTCTCAACCGTAAAGGCACAAATATCGCTCCACTATTGCCCTGACTCCTGACACGTTTCTTAAAAACCTCATCAACCTGGTTTTCATCAACAATACCCAGACTTTCTTCAATTTCACTTAGAAAGTCATTTGCAAGCTCATGCTCACCCATGTTCCTCAAATCATTTTCAATGTTTGAAACATATTTTCCTTCTGTTTCAACAAGTTTTTCCACTTTCTCAGTTATTTTCTCACTCATTCCCCACTTCACAGAGTCATACCATCTGCTTTTCACGCTCATGTTCTCACCCCGAAAGATTTTTAATAAAATTTATTCATTCATTGCACTTCTTTTCATTGCCCTTTTCTCTGATTCTTTGAACCATTTCACGCTTTCTGCGTGTTTTTTCTCTTCTTTTTCATCAATCACTGCGTTAAATTCTTTTTCAGTCATTTCACCGCTTAAAACTTTTTTGTATGCTTCTTTTGCTTTCATTTTAAATCATCCCCGTTTTTTCAAGTTCTGCAATCTATATCAACAAGAAGCTCGTTTTTTGTTTTGTTCTTGTTGTACTCTTGCACTCTTACTCTCTGTTCGAACAAGTATATAAATGTTTCGATTGAAATTAAAAAAAAGAAGGAAACTCAACTCTCCATCTCCAATCTCATATCACACTCCCCTGCAGGGATTGGTATTTCCAACACGCCACGGAAGAGCCATTTCGCTAAATCTCCCTTGAAAGTCCGTTTACACTTTTTACATTTGTGTGTGCCGTGCTTTGTGATGATAGTTCCACCACAGCCGACATGGATTAATTTACTCATGTTATAACCTCTTTTTGAGGAAAAAACAAATGTCCACAACTGCCACACAAACAAAACTCTTCTTTAAGGTCAGCAGCATTAACAAGAGTAAAAACACTCTTGGTTTCACCACAATGTGGACAAGTGTTCTTTATAATTTTATTTTTGCTAATCATGGCTCTATGACCTCCCAACTCTCTGTTTTTGAGTTCCAAATTTTACCATACAGCCGATCCATAACAAAACAGAGCCATAGAACATTCCAATCGTACTGTTCGCAACAATCTTTCTGTTTATTGTTATATTCATCCCAGAACCATCTGTAAAATGAGTTTACAACTGTTGAAACGTGTATTCCGTTCCCGTGAGCTTCTTGGAAAATTTCTTGAAGATCCTCCTGCCTTGGAAGCCACACTTGATGTGTGTAATCATAAATTCCATCATGGATTTTTAACGAAACTCTATCCCCAATTGTACATTCAAAAGGATCTCCTTCTTTAGGTTTCCACAGTTCCTGAATCTCTCCAGCTTCCTTACACATTTTGATATATGTTTCATCCATCACAATCCCTCCTTTTGCTTGAGCTTTTAGAAAAAGCTCATTTACACGTCCCATTCAACCGTTTCGCCGTCCTTAACCCAGTCCGTACACGTTAAAGGAGTCTCAAATTTCAAGTTCAATTCAACATCATGAGCTGTAATCAATGATCTCACAGCTTTAATCAGATTCCTAACAGGTTTTTTCAAAGTTTCAATATCATTCACGTCGTGCAACATGATTATGATTGTTGCATATTTGTATTTCTCGCTTTTATCACCGTAAGCATAGCCCAATATGCCAGATGAGTTGATATATTTGTTTATTGTCTTAACCAGCGTGTCAAACTCCTTATATATCCCACCTACCGTTCTTGCATCAAACTCCAAACTTGTGTCATTTGTCCCTGTACAATTCAATGTCCCGTTTTGTATCTTCGTATTATCTTCTACCATTTTATTCATCCTCCATTTTTGATGAAACTTTTCCTAAAAGTTTTTTTTCTAAAAGCTCAATTTCATGTATAACATACAAATCCCTGCTTGCTCTTATGTTGTCAGGATCTGCAAGCTTGTCTTTGAAATGTTTTTTCACATCTTCAACAGTGAGTTCAGACATGTTCAACACCTTCTTTGATGAATTTTTTTAGTAAAAAACAGATTTACAACCTCCGTACTCGGATTGATGTCAGGATAAAACTCTTTAAGTTGTGCCATTGCCTTATAATATGTAGTTGTGTCCGTATCTTCCATTAAAAACCTATTTGGTATATCTTTAAGTTTGGAATAGTCTTTTGCCATTAAACGGGCTTTAAACGTCTTTGTCGGCGTTTTAACCAAATAAATTTCTCCTTCATTGTATCTATCATGTACTCGTATCGTGCTGAAATTGTCATTATCTAACTTTTTAAAATCCTTTGCAAACTTGATTATTTCCATGTTCAACACCCCATTTCACACTTAAACCTATTTTTGCAGTCCTGACAGCCTTCTTCATCCGAAAAATCACAAACAACCACATCTGGAAACTTAATATCTTCCAGTTTGATATGCTGCCAGTCCACCTCGTTCTTTTCAAGTTCCTGTTCAATTACCCCTAACCTAAACCAACCATAATTATCGTAGTGTTCACCTCCGTTCTGTTCCCATGCCGTTATGAGTTTATATTTCTTTATTTGTTTGAAACGTTCTTGTTTGTCCAAATCTTTTAAAAAAGGGATTGTATCATAGAGTGTTTTGAATTTAAGGTTTTTATATTTCCTTTTCTGTTTCTCATAAAATTCTTTTTTATCCATTTTACACCCCACCCATCGCGTCCGGCGTGATTAAACCAACTGTTTTTAAAAAATAACTCGTAAAAAAGCCTTAAATTGGATTTAAAGAAAAGTATTTTTAATCACGCCGCTTTGCGAACGGCGTATTACTTGAGCTTTGTTAGTCAAATGGAATATCTCAGCTATCCTAGATCGACCGCGAAAAAATTTTTCCAGAAAGAGGGTTACACCCTCACGACACTTTCACCTTTGGGAGGTACTTATTCCAAAGTGGTGCTTCTACATCAGGGTGCATGTCCTGCAATGAAACACCATAACCTTCTTCTTCCTCAAAGGTGAAAGTCGCTTCAGAACCATAGTTGTATTCCATGATCTTTTGATCTAGTTCAGATAATCTGATTTCACCTACGTCAATAACAGAAGAATCACGACCTAATTGATAGAAATTCTCCCTTTTATTCCCCCCAACTTCAAGCAAATATCCCATTTCCTCTAATTCTTTGAAGTATTTCTGAATTGAACGTTTACTAACTGTTGTCCTTGATTCTTCAATGTATTTCGCAATCGTTAAGCCCGGAACTACGCTTCTTTCATCGAACCATTCTTCCGCATTTCTTTGAAGATTTGTTAAAACGTCCATGGCACCAGGGCTTAAATTTGAAACAATAGAGTTGTGATATTGTGCAAGTAACTCCAGAAAAAAAGAAATATCTTCCCGTGTTGTAAAAATCGTAGGCTGGCCGTTAATATCATAAATCCTACGGTTATATCCATTTATAGCAGTTATAACTCGCAATATGCCGTCGTATTTATCCGTGTCTCGAAAGATGTATTTGGATTTGTCCAAGTATTTCTCAGTGAAACTCCAGTAGGGATTATATATTGTGACAGTTTCCATCCTTTCACGTAATGCTCGGACCATGTTTCTGATTACGTTGATTTTTTCGTGGTGCATGATGATTAAATTTGCAGAATCTGTTCCTTTTTGTTTATTTAATCGTTTAAACACCATGAATGCTTTTTTGTGGTCATTTCGTGGTCTCAGTAATATACTTCTTGAAAGTTCTTGGTCATCGTATTGGTGTCCAGGAACATTGGTGTAGGTTATACAGGGCTTTCCAAAGAGTTCATACTTATGATTTTCATAGCCCCCTTCCGCTTTTGGAACCTGTTTTATTCGTGCCATGTATCCATCTGATTGAAGTTCTTTCATCGCATTTTTGAAGTTTTCAGCTTCTTCATGATCTGTTTTTCCACCCATGTCTCCAATGTTCACGATCTTTCCATCAAAATAGTTTGGATCTTCATCACAATACCCATATAAAGCAGCCTCTGTTGTTGTTTTCACAACTTCTATAAATTCGCTGGGAATCATGGATAAGGCCGTTTCTATGATGTGGGTTTTACCCGTTCCGCCTTCACCTTCAGCTATGACTGAAATCGGCTCATGAAGGATTACTTGACTACAATAAGCGATCCACGCATAAAGAATATTCATCCGTTCCCCTGCAGCATACCAATCTGTAAGGCTCGCAATCCATAAAAGAGGTGATTTAATATTGTTTAATTGGTCATATCCTGCCTGAACACTCTCTTTAATCTGAAATTCTTTTTCTTTAGTGCCTAATTTCGCAAGATTAGAATACTCATTCTTTTTCGATTTATAATATTCTTGCATTGCTTGCATCGCAATTAAATAATCACTCTTCAATGCTTTCGAGGTTAAACGGCCATCAGGGTCTAATAACCGTTTAATTTCCTTTCCAACTTCGCTTGTTTCAGTTACTGCAGCAGGAATATCCCCTTTTCGTTGAAATATTTCATTTCCCATTTCGTCTTTGAAAAGGTATATGAGTTTCTTCTTGCCAGGGATTATCTCAACACGTGTTCCCCCAAACAGTTCAAAGTCTTCGATCTTTTTTTCTTCTTCTTGAAAGTCCATTTCGTCTGTTGTTTCAATGATCAAATCCCCCCTGTAAACTTTTGTAAAAGTTTAATCAAAACATTCACTTCCTTGAAATGCTGAAATGATTGAACTTGCCCGTTTCGGGCCTATTCCCCCTACCTCAAGCAACTCCTTTTCATCTATTTCGATCAGATCATTCAATGTGAACACTTCCAGTATCGCTTTTGCGTGAACATCTGAGATTCCAGGGATGCATTTGAGCATCTTCTCCTGTATTGTTGAGCCGTTCGGGATGACATCAACATGCTTCAAAGGAGTTTTGTTATTGTATTTATAGATTAAACGGTCAATAGCTGTCCAGATCATCTCATCATTATCGACAGGGATTATTTTCATGTCTGCATTCTCTGAAATACTTGCAAGTATCCCATAATAAATTTTTTTAGTAAGCCAAGGATAACGTTCTGTTTTGATTAAATCCAAATACGTGCCTTGTATCATATAGTAACAATGCGTTCCATGTTGTTCTCTAAATTCGGCCATCTTTTTAAGCTGATTTTTATATCTTTTATCTACTAATGATGAAGGCAAATCCCCTTTTCGTTTGATTTCAATGCCTATTTGTCCTTCATTTCCAATTATGACATCAAAAGTGTTTAATTTAACATAATGATAGCTGTATTTGGGATACAATTTATATCCTAACCTATAGAACTTAGATGACTCTCTATTGTCTACAAAAATTTCAGGCATTTAATTCCTCCTTGACTAAATTATAAACTAAATTTGCAGAAAGGGGATCATTGAAATATCCGAGAGGGGTACGATGTTTTTTATAACTTATTAAGGAACACCAAACTTTTGTCCAAGGATTCGCCTTTTTATGATGGTACGTTGCACCTGTGAAACCAAACAAAGACCTTCCAGACAAACTTTCCCTTATTCTTTTGCGTTGGTTTGCTGAAAGCATTTGCCCCTTATGTCCTTCACTGAGTTTTTTACGGTGTTTTAAAGACAATTTTTTTCCTTTTAGTGAATTGCTTATATTCTTCTTTCTCTCTGCCGAAAATACCTTACCTTTATTTGATTCACTTATTTTTTTACGAGTTTCAGCCGAATGTTTTTTTCCTTTATTTGCTTTGCTAAGGTTTTTACAATGAGTAATAGAACGTTTTTTCCCCTTAGCGGATACACTTATCTTCTTACGTGTTTCTAATGAGAGTTTCCCACTATTCCCTCCTTCCCTAATGTTATACCCCTTTTCATGGTTTAATGCATCATATTTTTTTATATAATAAATCTCTGCTTTATTCAGTTCTTTTTGAGAGTTAAACCACGAAATCACTTGAAATTTAAATGAAGATTCTCCATGCTTATTAAATGCATGTTGAAGATATGCATTACCGTGTTTTCTATTTTTTAGTTCATATTTGTGTTGATATTTTCTTTTCTCAGGTGAAGATGTGGTTTGCCCTATATAGACTTTCCCATTTTCTTTGTTTTGAATCTTGTAAACATATCCATACACCCCTTTCAAATCAGGAAAGAACTTCTTACCGGTGCGTTGAATGCTTAAAGGTTCTCTGTTGTCCAAGAATAATGATGTCATCTTCTCTCACCTGTGCCTCGTGTATCCTCAAAACTTCCCGTTCCATCCATAACTCATCAAACTCCACTATTTCGCCCCCATTATCCTGAAATCACTACGCCACTTTCCACATTTATATTCAGATCGGTGCGTAATTCCAGTTCCTCTTAAAAGACCTTCAAAACGTGCAGGATATATTGAATAATCCTTCCTAAGAACTGGTTTTATTTGTTCAATCAAGGCGTCACGTGAAACCCATGTTCCTTCTTGTTCAAGGATTTCTCTTGCTTTTTCACGGACAATCTGTTTTTGTTTCATACTATTTTGCCCCCATTTCTGTTTTCAGCCTGTATTCACTTCGATACCCACCAGCACGATACCCATGCCAGTGTTCAATTTCGGTGTTACTCCTCAAAAGGCCGTCTAAACGGTGAGGGGAGAGTGAGAACTTGCCCTGCAAATCTGGTTCGATTCTATTGATTAATTCAAAACGATCCATCCAATCTCCATGTTCTCTGAGGATTTCTGATGCTTTTTCACGTACATATTGCTTCTGATTCATCATTCTATCGTACTCCTTTCTCAACATCCACATTGTGACCTGCTTTTTGTAAACATAAATATTTGCTGACTTGAAATGATGTATTGGGGCGTAATGTGCAATTATTCCCCCTAAGACCTTATAAGTTATCTTTTTAGACCGCATCCTTTGTGTTCTTAGCTTGTTCTCTTCAATGTACAATATAATATTGTTCAAAGAGTCCATTCTTTTGACGTGCTTGAAGTACCAATCAAGAAAATGAATGTAATCTTTCTTTTGATTGATTTTCTTCCCATAAACAGGTTGTTTCATAAATTCACCTTCAAAGCGTTCGCTAAAACAAAAAAATAAGTTAAAATAAGCTTTTCTGAAAAGCTTAAGCAAAATAAAAAAGTTAAATCAGTTTCTTAATACTGTTGAAATTCTCTTGCGTAATCTCTTTATCCTGCAACAACGCATCAGCCTTGCGTAGCATCGTTATTTTTGGTATTGTGTTCTCATAGTCCGCAACGTCCTTGAAGGCTTCTTCCAATTTTGGGCATTTCTTGAAGATTTTCTCAACAGTTTCAGCCGTGAGTGTTGGTTCTTGTTTCGCCTTCTTTGTTCTGACTTTGTTTTTTGGTTTTGGTGGTAATATCTCGGAGCCGTCGTCTTGTGTCATCACTGGCTGTTCCTTTGGGGGCATTTCGGCTTCTGGTGTTGCCTCATAACCTGCAAGGGTCATTATCCAACCCAGAGGGTAGCGTAAACATTTTGATATTGCCCTTGTTTGTGCCATGCTTTCAACTGAATGTTCGTCTTGCCATCTTTTGAAAAGGCCTCTTTTAGTCTTCAACACTTCTTTATCACTGCAAAGGGCTATCCCTTTCCCTACAACCTGCCCTGAAAGTGTTTTTGCAACAGCCGTGGCTTCATATATTATTTCGCCATCCCTCTCAATTTTCCTAGTTCCCTCCGGGATTGCAAAGACCTTTGTAAGTGCTCCAAGTGTTGTCCATCCTTCAACCAGTACATGTTTCTTTCCACCTTTGTATTCTGCGTAGAGGTGCTGTTTCTCAATAATGTCACTTAATTGATTTGCGATAGCTGTTGCATCTTTTAATACCAGTGCGGGGTCCGTTTCTTCCATTATTGTTAAAGGTGTTGTCCTTCCTGCCTGTATTGCTATTTCATTCACGTTTTCTTTACTCATCATAATCTCACTCCTTTTTTTCTTTTTTTAATTCTTCAAAAAAACCACGTTTCTCTTGACAACTCTTCATCCTGCATCGACATTCCAGGCATTGTGAGCTGTCGATTTCTGTATCATCAACTATGCAATGTGTTTTCATGTTTAAAACATCCTGTATGCTGTATTATCTACAACCTGCATCAATCCCAGAACCACCAAAAAGAAAAGTAACATGGTTAAAATGGTTAAAAATGGGATGTATGGTTCTATTTTATCTTTAAAGCTCTGTGGCTTTGGATATAAATTCACAGTCATGTTAATCACCTTTCATCACAAACAATCACGTAAAATTGACTGTTTGCGTATAAATAACACATGTCAAAAGCTTTTAATGGCTTTTCTAAACGTGGAAACTCATTAAATGTGTTTTTTAACTCTGCTGAGCTTTCTTCACTGAGTCTTGCAACTTTTATCGTGACGTCATCGCTTAGATCTCCGAGGATCCGGAGAGGCTCTTGACTTCTGTAGATCATCTACTCACTCCTTTATGATTTCTAAAAACTCTTGAGGTTTCCCTCGTTCAAATTGATTACAGGCGTGTTCTCTTTGGTTATATGAAGTTATATTTCCAGATACACCACAATCCCATTCATTGTCTCCAGCCTCATAATCCCATGAATAACCTGCATGTTTGCACGTGTAACAGCATTTTTTAATCCTTAAATCGTATTTAATAGCATCAACGATTTCATGAAGATTCATATAACAAATGGCTTCTATTCCATCCTTGATTTTTTTAAACATGTTTAATCACCTCTTGAAAAAAGGACATCCAACTTTGCAGGGTGCAAGTTCACAAGCCCCTGCATCCTCAACCTCTTGAGCCGTGATACCTTGCTCTGCCATGTGTGTTCTGCATTTATCCTCACAGATTGCCTCATTTTGTGCTACAACCTTTTCAAATCGCAGTATCATACTTCAGCCTCCTTGTAATCCTTACAAACATCCCTCTGACACTCCTTTTCATCCGA
>ENA-UOOR01000810-UOOR01000810.1-fermentation-metagenome-genome-assembly--contig:-NODE-810-length-41151-cov-5.190189_pt1 | contig 41151 bp, 42 predicted proteins | sample MGYA00245780_ERZ724029 | MGnify/ENA primary metagenome ERZ724029 (study PRJEB28704, sample SAMN03018315) | fermentation metagenome | biome: anthropogenic terrestrial biome; feature: soil; material... | reverse complement strand
CATCCCGGAACTTAAAAACAATTTTTATTATACTCCTATTTTTAATAAAGTTCAACTACATTTTATTTTATTTCTTTATTTATAAATTCAATTGCTCTATTTATTCTTTCAATACAAGCATCTTTACCCAATATAGATATTATATCAAAAAGACCAGGGCCTACTGTTCTTCCGGATATTGACAATCTTGTAGGATGGATTATATCCCCACCTTTTATCCCCAATTCATCTATCAAATCCCTATAAGCCTTTTCAACTGTTTCAACATCAAATGCAGATACTTTGGTCAAAACCTCTTTTCCCTTTTCCAGTAATTCTACCACGCCTTCTTTTTTAAACCTCTTATCTATCCCCTTAGGATCATATTCTTCTATTTCCTTAAAGAAATATGAACTTGCATCAGCTATTTCGGGAAGTAGCTTAACCTTTTCTCTTACTGCATCCACAACTCTTTTGATGTATTCATAATTTTCTTCTGATTCTTCTTTATCTACTAATCCTTTATCTATTAGAAACGGAATGGCTTCTCTAGTTACATAATCTAAATCCAAATTTCTTAAATAAACTCCATTCATCCATGTAAGTTTATCTATATCGTAAATCGCAGCGGTCTTTGATACTTTTTTAAGCGAAAATTCTTTTATAGTTTCGGTCATATCAAATATCTCTTTTTCGTCAGCAGAAGACCAGCCCAGAAGGGTTAAATAATTGACCAAAGTTTCCTTTAGATATCCTCTTTCTCTAAATTCCTCTACGGAAGTTGCTCCATGTCTTTTGCTTAGCTTACTTCTATCAGGTGCAAGTATCATAGACAAATGAGCAAATTTAGGTATTTCATATCCCAATGCTTTATATATTAAAACCTGTTTAGGTGTATTTGAAAGATGTTCCTCAGCTCTTATTACATGGCTTATCTTCATAGCATGATCATCTACTGCACAAGCAAAATTGTATGTAGGTATTTTATTGGACTTAAGGATTATATAGTCATCAAGTTGACTATTATCAAAGGATACCTTTCCCCTGATTAAGTCTTCTACCTCTGTAGTTCCTTCTCTTGGAATTTTGATTCTAACAACATAAGGTTTACCTTCATGTAGATTTTTTTCGATTTCTTCTTTCGATAGTTCTAAACACCTACCTGAATATCTAAAAGAAAGCTTGAGTTTTTTCTGTTCTTCTCTTTCCTTTTCAATATCTTCTTCAGTACAAAAACAATAATATGCTTTTCCTTCTTCTACTAATCTGTCTACTTCTTTCCTATAAAGAGCCATCCTTTCCGATTGATAATAAGGTCCATATTCTCCATCCTTTTCCGGTCCTTCATCCCAATCCATTCCCAGCCATTTCATACTTGAAAGTATTTGAGATACAGAATCTGCTTTCAATCTTTCTATATCTGTATCCTCTATTCTAAGGATAAATTTACCATTATATCTTTTTGCAAAATAATAATTAAACAATGCTGTCCTTGCTCCTCCAATATGCAAATATCCTGTTGGACTCGGAGCGAATCTCACTCTAATATCTTCCATAAAAAAAACTCCCTTCAATGAACCTTGATTTATAATTAATTATAACACTAATTAGCCGGGTATCTCAATTCATTTGTTCATAAAACTCAATTACAGAAACCCGAGATTCTTCGCTAACGCTCAGAATGACAGGAAGAGAATGCTCGGAGTGACAGGAAGGGGATGCTCAGAACTCTCAAAAAAGAGAGGCAAAACGACAAAAATGAAGGAATAACATAAGGGTGGCTCGGGGTGACAAAAAAACAAAACACTCTATTATCAGAGTGTTTATTTGATGTTTTTCAATATGTCTAGTATATTATCTCCTGTATTTATAGAGGCTTCGTTTTCTGCTTTAATCAAATCATATACTTCTTTTCTCAAGATGCTAATATCTTTAGGTGCTTCTATACCTATTTTTATCTTACCATCTTGGATTTCTAGTATTTTTATTTCTATATTGTCCCCTACAATCAAACTTTCGCCTAATTTCCTATTTAAAACTAGCATATTATTCACCCTGCCCTTCAGTGAATAGTTTGTGCTTAGTTGTATAAATCGAGTCATTGAGAATAAATTGTCTTCCTTTTCTGGCTGATAAGTTGATGACTATCGGAGCTAGTAAATTGCTAGTGCTATCTTGAAATTTGATTCCTATAGTCACTACAGTATAAACAGCCATATCATTTTTGTTATTTGACCTAATATCTATGTTCATCAACCCTTGATCAGGGAACTCGACATCATAGTCCTTGAAAAAATCCCATGGGTTTATGAGTAAGAATGATATATAGCTATTTTTTATATCCTGAAGAAATTTAAAATATGGATTTTCAGGTACATCAAGCAGCACAAATTCCTTGTTGCTTTCAAAACCCAGCAATCCTTTAGGAAAATGTATAATTTGATCTTCATCTATCTCTACTTCACCCAGGTATTTGGTTTTAATTTTCATAAGTCTGCTCCTTTGTTTTTTAACCCGAGATTCTTTGATACGCTCAGAAGGACAATGTGTTCATCTTAAATAATCAAGTAAACTTGGTTGCAATATTTGAGCTCCTACGGCTAATGATGCATGATATACTGACTTCATTACACTAAATTCCATATATTTTTCTGCTATATCTATATCCTCTCTCTCAGATAATAGAGTGTTCAGATTTAGATTTTCTGATTCATTTCTTGATTTTGCAGTTTGTAATCTATTATCTATGGCACCGATTTTGGAACGTACTTGAAGAACATTGTCGATATGCTTGTCTAAATCGGCCAAATAATCACCGGATAAATTATCCAATCCCGTTCCATCTTGTAGAGCTTTCAATACCTTATTTAACAATGTGCCTAAATTATCATTGCTGCCTCCATCACTTGTACCAGTTGTTTCGATTATCTGATTACCATTTGTTAATAAATCTATCGTTACTCCTTTAGAGATTTCACGAGTTATATCTTCTGTGCTTCCGTTGTATATTAGTGTACCACTAGTCGCATCAAATGGAGTAGATAATGTCTTCTGCCCGGCAAATATATATCTTCCGTCAAAATTTGTATTGAGGGTATCTGCCAGCTCTTGCACCTTCGTATTTACTTCGTCATATATTGCTAATCTGTCTGTTTCGGATAATGAGCCATTTGCTCCGTAAATCATTAGGTCTCTTATTCTGTTCAATGTTGCATTTACATTGTTTAGCGCTCCATCTTGAGTTCGAGCCCAGCCTAAACTGTCACTTATATTCGTATTATATTGTTTATTTTGCAGAATATTGTTGCTTAAATCCATGATTTTTGATACTAATAATGGATTGTCTGATGGTCTGGATACTTCCTTGCCAGAGGCTAATTGATTTTGATATTTTTGCATATTTTCTAAATTTCTTGTTAGATTTCTTAAATAGTTAGTTGATAATGTACTATTTGTTATTCTCATAGTCTATACCCCCGTTCTGAATATAAGTGTATCCAGCATTTCTGACAGTACTTGTATAACTCTTGCATTTGCATCATAGGTTTTTTGGAATTTGATTATGTTACTTACTTCTTCATCTATATTGACTCCGGAAGTAGACTCTCTTCTCATCACTAATTGGTTCAGCAATACTTCTTGATTGGATACCATATTATCTGACTGCTGCTTAGATATACCTATATTTGTTGCTATTCCTTTATAGGTTGATTCTATTGTATTCCCATTAGGATCACCAACCAAATTCAAAGTTCCAGCTTCAAATTCATAAGTCATTCCACTAGAAAGCTTTATATTTCTTACTCTCGCAATAGCTAATGCTCTAGATCCATCACCTTCCAAAGAAGCTGAAGTAGCACCTACATTTACTTTGCTATTATCATCTTGTAAAACTTGATTAACTTTAATATTTGCTGCTGTTATTGCTTCCCCACCGTCATTGTCCGTAAAGAAGTTATTTTCAAATCCTTCACCCATACCTTCTCTATGAACATAATTTATTGCCTTTGCCATAGTTACTGCAAATTCATTTAATTCATCTATTTGCTCATTTATCTCAACTAATGCTTCTTTATAACCTGCAATTTGTCCTGACTTAGAAGCCAGCTCATTTCCACCTAGTTGAACTACTACATTCCCGTCACTATCATTTACTGTTAATAAATTTTTAGTTGATCCGTCAAATGATAACACTTCAGTTTCAGCAGCAGGTGCACCTGCTTCAGCTTTTATGCTAACTCTGCCATATCCATCAAAGCTAGTTGAAAAATTAGTTATAGAAGATAAATTTTTCAGAAGTAAATCCCTCTGATCCATTAAATCATTTGGGACCTGACCCTTTATTGAAATATTAAATATTTGCTTATTTAACGTGTCTAAACTTTCTACTATTGAATTGAAATCTTTAGCATTCATTTCAATTAGTTCCGTTGTATCATCCTTAAGACTTTCAAGCTGATTTGCTATATGATTCAGTGTATCAGTCATAGTTTTGGATTTTTCTACTACTATAGATTTTGCAGTAGGTATCTCAGGATTCTTGCTTAATTCTGTCCAAGCATCAAACATTTCTCCAAGGTTGAAGTTCAGACTTGTATCTGATGGCTCATTGAAGATTATCTCCATCTGCTCCAAAACTTCAGATTTCGCTGTGAATTTATTGAAAGTTCCATTTTCTCCCCTAATTTGTCTAGTTACATAATCGTCTACTACTCTTAAAATCCCGATCATCTTAACTCCTGTACCCAATTGACCTACTCCGCCAAGAGTATAAGCCAAATCAGCCTGCAGTTCCACTCTTTGTCTTGAAAAACCCTCTGTTTCAGCATTGGATATGTTGTGACCTATTGTGTGAAATGCTGTTTGTGCTGCCTGCATTCCTTTATTTGCTACATTTAACGTACCGAATAAACCTGACATAGTGACCTCCTATAATGATTTATCAACAAAATTTACGACATTAGTATTGCTATAATTACCCTTAGGTGAATATGTATTGTTTGTATTTTTTAGGCTCTGAGACAAGCTTTCCAATAGCATCTCCTGATATCCTAAAGCTTGCTTTGTCAAAAGTAGATTTGTCTCTTGAAGATCATCTATTTCTTTTATTAGACTCATAACTTTTTCATTTTTTTGAATATCAATTCCCTTAAAAGCGGGTAACTTTTCTATATATTCATTCTTTTTCTCAACTATTTCGGCTACAACGTGACCATCACTATTTAAAAGAGCTTCTTTTTCTTCAAATAGCAACTTGATTATTCCTTTTAATATGTGTATTAGCTCCAGTTCTGTTGCCATTATATATCACTGCCTCTCTGCTCTTCCATCACCTTAATAATCTTGTCTGCTATTTCCTCTGATGATACTATATAATTGCCATCCAATATAGCCTGTCTAATTTTCTCTACTCTTTCACTAAATACTGCATCATGAGACTGATTGATTTTATTTACTAGGGCCTTAGCCGAGTCGGAGATTTGAATTTTTACGATATTATCTGTACCTATTTCTTCATCGTTTTTCTTGCTTTCTTTTATTCTATATGAGTTTGTGTTTATGAATTTGTTTTGTATTTCATTAATTTTCATAGTAAACCTCCTTTGCGCTTAACTATTATATCGGAGAAAGTACTAAAATGTTAATAATAAATAAATAAAAGATTTCTATTCAGTTTCACTGAATAGAAATCTTTAAACCCGAGATTCTGTTATTTTAGGTTTTGTACTCTTTGTTCTTTGCTCAATATATTTGTTATTCTGATGCCGAAGTTTTCGTTTATTACCACTACTTCACCTTGGGCAATAAGCTTTCCGTTTACGTAGATTTCTAGTGGTTCGTCAGCTAGCTTGTTGAGCTCGACTACTGAACCGTTTCCAAAGGAAAGTACCTCTTTTATTGTCTTTTTCGTTTTACCCAATACAACACTAAACTCCAACGGTACATCCATTATCAAATCAAGATTTCTTGGAGGATTTGGCTCTGTATTCGGATTAAGTTTACTAAATATAGGCTTTTCAACTGTTACCTTTACATTATTTGTTTCAGGTATAGCTTCCTGCTTATTAGTTTCTTCAATTCTTGGAGTAGCTTCTTCTACTGTTTGCTTTGAACTACTTTCACCCATCATCATAATTTTGGAAACCTCTTCTACTGTATTTACTGTATAAATTTGCATTATTTCACTTTGAATAAGTCCTTCAACGTTTAAATCAAAAGCTATTTTACATATATAGTTTTCATCATTTATAGATTGAAAATCTATAGTTTCGTTGCTATCCCACAAAGAAACCTCTGGTGGATATATGTCTATAGGTCTCGTAAGCATAGTCGCCATTGCAGTAGATGCTGATCCTATCATTTGGTTCATTGCTTCGGCAACTGCACTTAATTCCAATTCTGATAGAGTTTTATCGCTTCCGCCTCCGCTTCCATCTCCACCCATCATCAAATCAGCGATGACAGTAGCATCTTTTACATCCATCATAAGGAGGTTTTTCCCCATCAATCCTTCTTTAAACTCTATTATGGAAACTACCTTTGGTATAGAACATTCTTCTATTATCTGTTTGAAAGGTATACACGATACCCTCGGAGTAGTTATAAGGACTTTTCGATTTAATATAGAAGAAAGAGTCGTAGCTGCAGTGGACATTGAGATATTGCCAACCTCACCTATTATGTCCTTATCAATGTCGCTAATTATGTATTTATTATCATCATTTGCATTGTCATCATCTTGCCCCTTTTTAAGAAGAGTATCTATTTCTTCTTGTGATAAATATTCACTCATTATTCAACCTCCTCTTCTAAATATTGAAGTACTTCTACAGCTAATCTATTTTCCACTTCTCCCGGTTTGACCAAAAAGTGTGGTTTACCCTCTACAAACATTCTAAGAGGATTGTTTATATTAGTATCCAATTGTATGATATCACCACACTCCAGCTGTAGAAAATCATCCACAGTTATGATGGATTGTCCTAATGACACCTCAAGATTTACAGATGTGGTTTTTATCTTGTCTGATAGTACTTCTTTATAAAAATCGTCCTTGCCCTTATCAAAATCAAACCAATTCTTTATGCTAAGCTTGTCTATTATATTTTCAAATGAAATATATGGTATACATATATTCATAAAACTCTTATTATTAAATAATTCCAATACAAAGCTTATAAGTATAATAGGCTCATTTGGTGACATTGTCTGAACCAGCTGAGGATTTGTCTCTATATTATCCAATTGGGCTTCGATTTCTAAAATTTCATTCCATGCATTTTGATACGCCTTGAGAATAGAAACAATTAACTCCTCAAGGATTCCTAATTCAATATCAGTAAATGATTCTTTCTTTTTTTGCAACCTAACATAGTTACTTTCTGCGCCACCACACATCAATTCTATTACCTGAATACAAAATTGTTGATTTATTTCAAGTATTTGTGTCCCGGCTAACGGTGCGGAGTTAAATATCCCTAGAAGAGCTGGGTTGGGAATTGAGCGCACAAACTCATCAAAGCTAATTTGCTCTACTGCACCCATCTTTATATCCACATTGCTATGGAGCAAAGTGCTTACAATATTTCCTGCCATCTTGGAGAAGTTTTCAAATATCATATATAAAGTATTTATATATTCCTTTGAGAGCTTGATAGGTCTTCTAAAGTCATAAGACCTCACCTTGTTCTTCTCTTCCTCTTCTTTAATTGTATCAGGATCTATCTCTCCTGTGTTAAGTGCTAGCAACAAAGAATCTATCTCTTGTTGTGACAATACCTGTTTCAAATAAATCCCTCATTTTTCGATAGTAGTTTTTCTATCTCTAATATATCAATAATTTCTTCACCTATTTGAACTATACCCAACATTCCATCATCTTCATCTGAATTTAGTGTCTGAATATCCTCAGGTTCAATGTCCAATACTTGGAGCACTTCCTGTACCATAAGTCCAATTTTTTCATCATTGTTGTTCATTATAATAATATTATTATAGCATATGCTATCATCCTGCTGTAGTAGTTTACTTAAATTTAATAATGTAACTACGTTACCTCTTAAGTTTATTATTCCCTCCACCCAATCAGGAGAGTTTGGAACATTTGTAGATGGTATCTGTTTACTGATTTCCTCTACCATATCTGTAGATATAGCATAATGCCTATCATTTAACGTAAATAGTATTATTTGCATTAGCTTCACTCCATTATATTTATCTAACTATCTTATCTAACTACCTTGTTTAAAGACTGTATTACCCTATCAGAATCAAATGGCTTAACAATAAAGTCTACAGCACCGGACTGAATAGATTCCATGACCATTGCCTGTTGTCCCATGGCGCTGCACATCACCACCTTAGCTTGACTATCTATGGCTCTAATACTCCTTAATGCTTCTATACCATCCATCTCAGGCATGGTGATATCCATTGTAATTAAATCCGGTCTTTCAGATTTAAACTTTTCTATGGCTTCAGCTCCATTTTGCGCTTCCGCAACAACCTCATAGCCATTGCTCTCTAGTATATCCTTGAGCTTCATTCTCATAAATATTGCATCGTCAACAATTAAAACCCTTTTTGACATTTATTTATCCTCTCCTACTCCTAAAATTTTAAACAAACTACTTAGCACTCCTGGTTTTGGAACAAAATATAGGGAGGATTCAATCTTATCTCCCTGATAGAAGAATTCATTTCGTATAATCATTACATTTTCATCATATTGCTCTGATTCTATATACAAGCTACTAAGTATCGCTCCAAACATGTCCCTAATAAGCAGCGGAACAGATGCTATCAGCTCGACATCTACCATTTGTGCAATTGCATTTAAATATGAGGTTACGAGTATATTTACTAATTCCTTTATAGCAGATTCAGTCAATTCCTCATTGACTTCTATTCCCAAAGGTATCATCATTTTTACCAGTGCATCAGAAGCTCCATCATCAGTAACAAACATAAACATCCCTTCTGCTGAACCCGTCATTTCCATAATGACCGCATTGACCATATCATCTTCAGGCATTATCTTTTTAAAAACCTCATTATAATTTAATATTTTAATTACTGGTACAGTCATTGAAACAGGTTTATCTATAATCTGCGAAATACTGGACGCTGCATTTCCTCCCCCAATATTGGCAAGCTCTTTAATCACATCCAGTTGAAGTTCCGTAAAGCAAACCCTATCCAACTTTTTCACCCACACTTTCGCTGCACAAATTTCCAACATCAAGTATCAATATAATATCCCCATTACCTAATATAGTTGCACCTAAATATTCCTTTCTTGTCTTTAAAATTCCTGTTAATTTCTTAATTACAATCTCCTGCTGGCCTAAAAGTCCATCAACAATAAGACCATAGTATTGGTTGCCCAACAATGTAATTATAATATGATTGTTCTCATCTGTGGATTCTATTGACAATTTTTCATTGAGTCTAATAACTGGGATAGCTCTTCCTCTATATATATAGACCTCACTCTTGTGAGTCTTAAGGATTTCTTCTTTTCCTATCTTCACTACTTTTTCAATAATTCCCAACGGAATAGCAAAAATTTCTTTTCCTATATTGACCAATAAAGCCTGAATAATGGATAAAGTCAATGGTAGCTTGATTACAAAAGATGTCCCCTTGTTTATCTCGCTGATTACCTCAATACTACCTCCAAGACTGGAAATCTTTTGCTTTACGACATCCATGCCAACTCCTCTGCCTGATACGTTTGTAACTTTTTTTGCAGTAGAAAAACCTTGGTTGAATATCAGCTGGATAAGATCTTTTTCTCCTAATCCCTTAGTATCTATGCCTTTACGTTCTGCACTGTCTCGTATAGCCTTAGGATCTATTCCTTTACCATCATCACTTACAGTAATTACAACTCTATTGCCTTCCTGATGTGCAGATAACTTGATTAAACCTTCCTCAGGCTTTCCTAAGGTATGTCTTTCTTCAACCGACTCTATTCCATGGTCAGCAGCATTTCTTATTAAGTGAATTAAAGGTTCTCCTAATTCTGATACAACAGTTCTATCAAGTTCAGTATCTTCTCCATATATCTCCAATTCCATTTTTTTATTTAGCTCTTTGGACAAATCCCGAATCATTCTTGGAAATCTATTGAATACTATATTAACAGGTTCCATTCTAATTTTTAGTACCAAATCCTGCAAATCTGATGTGATTCTAGCCACATGTTCCAATGGTTCTTTTATCTCTGAGCTTTGACTATCGCTTAAGTCTTCAAGCCTAGTTCTGTAAATTACAAGTTCTGATACCAGATTCATAAAATTATCTAACTTGCTCAAATCTACCCTGATGGTTTGATTTGTATGATGCTGCTGCTTTTTTGTTGCTTCTCCATTATCAACATGAGATTCTTTAATTGCTTCAGAATGAGGTTGTTCAGTTGCTATGGAGATTTTATCATCTATAAGCTGTACATCTACCCTTTCAATCTCTGCAATATTATTAATGATTTCTTTAACCTTGTCCTTACTCAATTTAGAAATATAAATAAGTCTGAATGAATCCCCAAAGTCCCCTTCTTCCAGTTTTTCAGTATTTGGCTCAGTATAAGTTATTTCTCCCTCTTGTTCCAGCTTGTTCACAACTAGATAAGACCTGGCACCTTTCAATATACATCCTGACTCTATAACAACTATAATATCGTAGACATTAAATCCCTTGTCTTGTGCACTTTTTATAATCATATTGTCAGTGTCACTTAATTTATTTCTAACTACTTCTGATTTTGCATTTTTTACTTGAGGAGTTGCACTTGCCTGTCCTTTTGATACATTTTGTAATTCACTTAAAAGATTGCTAATATCATATTCCTTGTAGTTTTCATCTCTTAAGTCTTCCACTATTTCGGAAAGTTTGTCCAGGCACTTAAATATCAAGCTTATGACATCTGAGTTTATGCTACTGATTCCTTTTCTAAACAGCTCAAATACATTTTCCATACTATGAGTCAATTTCGTCATAGTTGAATACCCCATTGTAGCTGCCATACCCTTTAAAGTATGTGCCGCCCTAAAAATCTCATTCAATACGTTAGTATCATTGGGCTCTTTTTCAAGTTGAAGTAGACATTCGTTTAAGGTTTGAAGATATTCATCAGTTTCTTCAAAGAACAAATCTCGATATTGGCTGTTATCGTCCATTTATTTCACTCCTTTTTTAAACCCTTAATTTTCCGTCTAAACCCTAGATCCTTCGATGGCAGTTATTATACTGTACGGCTCAGGATGACAAAGTGGGTCATGATTATCCTGCCCAGCTCATGATGACAAAGTAGGTCGTGATTATACTGCCCAGCTCATGATGACAAAGTAGGTCGTGATTATACTGCTCGGCTCAGGATGACAAAGCTGTCATTCTGAACAAACGTGAAGAATCTCCACTCCTTGTCATTCTGAACGAATGTGAAGAATCTCGGGTTTAGATCTTTTCGTATATAAAAGTTGATAATTTCTTAAAACCAAATTCCTTTGGATTAAATATACTTTCTGTTGCACCCATAAAGAACACACCACCTGAAACTAAGGATTCATTTATCTTCCTATATATATCATCTTTTGCATCATTTTTAAAGTATATAGTTACATTTCTACAAACTACAGCATGAAACCCTCTATCATACTTGTCTAGAAGTAAGTCATGCCGTTTAAATCTTACCATATCTTTTATATTGTCCTTAACCATGTAAGTATTGTTTTCCTTGACAAAATACTTTGCCAGGTCTTCATTTCCAATGTTTTTTATTTCATTTTCCTTATAAATTCCACGCCTGGCCTTATCAAGGATTGGTTCATCAATATCAGTTGCTAATATCTTGTTTTTTATCTCTACATTGTTCTTATCCAGTATTATTCCTATAGAATAAGGCTCGGCACCTATAGAGCAGGCAGCGCTCCAAATATTTAAGGTCTTGAACCTAGGTACTAAAATTTCATTTATTACTTTCTCAAAATCCTGAAATATATCCTTGTTCCTAAAAAACTCTGTTACATTGATTGTTATATAATCTAAAAACTTGCGTCTAACGTCCTCATCCTTATCTATTAGAACAGCATATTCTTCCAAGGATGAAGCTCCTGCACCTCTCATGACTGTGGAAATTCTTCTTTGAAGCTGTACTTCCTTATATGCACATAGATTTATATTTAAATTTTCTTGGACCCAATCATAAAAGAATTCAAAGTTTAAACTCATATACTCACCCTAACAAGTTGATTTAATCTTGTGGATATACTTTCAAGATCCAATATTTCATCAACAACTCCTTTAGATACCGCACTTCCTGGCATCCCATATACCACACAGGACTCCTGACTTTGGGCTATATTGTAGCCTCCATGATCTTTTATGGCAACCATACCATCTGAACCATCCTTTCCCATTCCAGTTAGGATAATTCCCAAAAGATTTCTCTGATACTTTTCTGCTGCAGTTTTGAATAGATAATCTACAGCAGGTCTAACTCCATGAAGCTTTGCATTGCTATTTAATCTTATCTTATCTCCTTCTAGATACATATGGAGATCTCCCGGAGCCAAATATACAGTATTTTTATTTATAACCATACCATCAGAGGCTTCTACAACACTAATTTTGGATTCATTGTCCATTCTTTCCGCCAGGGAAGATGTAAATCCTTTAGGCATATGCTGTGTAATAAATATAGGAAGCTTTATTTTCTCAGGCAATCTGCTAACTATATAAACCAATGCTCTTGGACCACCTGTGGAAGCTCCTATAACCACTGCTTTAACATCATTGCACTTGGACTTAGAGCAACACAAGTCATCATTTAAAATTTTATCTGCGTATGCTTTTGCATTATAAACGGATTTAATCTTTAATTCTAGCTCATTTCTAAATTCAAAAAGATTAGCAGTCAAATCTACTGGCTTTTCAATAAAATCCAAGGCACCCAATTCAAGAGCCTCAATAGTCACATATGATTTATTGTTAGAGCTTAACATTATAACTGGAATCCTAAAATCTTCTTTAATCCTTTTTAAAGTTTCAATGCCATTTAATTTTGGCATCTCTATATCCAAGGTTATAATATCCGGCTGCAATTTTGGTATCACTTCAAGAGCATCAGACCCATTACGTGCAATACCGACAACCTCCACACCATCAACCTCTTTTATCGTATCTGATATGATCTTTCTCATAAAAGCAGAATCATCAACTACCAACAGTTTTATGGTCATGATCAACCTCCTTATCTAAATGCTGATGACTTCCCTATTGACTGTCCTTATACTTACTGTAAAGTCACCTAGATCAACAACCATTGTTCTCCCAATATTTCCACCTGTATGCCTTGATAAAATAGGTATATTTAATTCATTTAGCTTAGCTAAGACAGCCTGTACATTTCGTGAACCTATACTATCACTGTCCTTTTTACCCGGAAAATTGAACATACTCGCCCCTCCAGCAATTTTGGCAACGAGATTTTTATTGTTCCTACCTTTAGTTATTTCATCTATCATCTTAGGAATTGCTAGATCTGCAAACTTTTCAGGCTTTTTCTCTCCGTTAAAAAATGTACTATCAGGAAGCATTATATGGCTGAGTCCCCCTATTTTTCTTTCCTTATCATAAATGGCTATTCCAACGCATGAACCCAGCCCTAGTGTTATTAGCTTGTCTGGAGATTCTGATATTCTATAGTCCGAAATGCCTACTTTGATCTCATTTCCCATCATCTATCACCAATTCCTAATCAATTGCGTTAGCTTTTATTTCTGTGGATGAAAACAATTCATTCTCTTGCTCCTGATTAAACATCATATCAGTATCAAGAACAATTATTATTTCTTCTTCATTCTTTATAAATCCCTTTACATACCTCGTAGAAATATTTAAATCCATTGATGTATCCTCAATTTGGTTACCATCAAATCCCTGTATTCCAAATATCTCGTCCACTACTAATCCTAACAAATTATTCTTCCACATTACGACAATTACTTTGTCATCAACACCATATGAGTTGTCTACGTTATACAACCTCTTGCCTAAATTTATAATAGGTAAGATTTTGTCATTATATTGTATCACACCAAGGAAATAATCGGATGACTCCGGAATTGGATTAGGTTCAATATATTCTATTATCCTTTCAACTTTGGTAATGTCCATGGCAAACCTTTGTGTATTACATGAAAACAAAATAAACCGTTCCATTAAATTCACCTCACAGCATTTATATATTTGCACTGTCCAGGGACTACATCACATAAATAATATATCGACTAATTCCAACAAAAATTTAATATCTTCAACATAATTTTCTTATTTATATCTAAAGAAGTCATCATGAGACTGCAGGATAATTTCTGCTCCCAAAGTATCTAGGGTTTAGACCCGAGATTCTTCACGTTCGTTCAGAATGACAAAATTAGGACACTTTTTCGATAATCTGTCGTTGCAATACTTAAGAATTTACAAATATTGCCGATAAAAGTATTGTATCGACAGATTTTTCATGTTAAGGCTGTGGTACAGATTACAACAAACTTAGGAGGACATACAGTGATAAAAAGGAAGGAAAAAGGAATAAATAAGATTAAAAAAATGAAGAAGAGTAAAGAAATGAAAAAGCCTAAAGAGAAAAAGGCAAGCAAAATAAGGATGAGAAGCCTCAGAACAAAGCTTATTCTCTATTTCTCAGTACTAATTTTAGTATTATCATCTATATTAGGAATTATATCTATGAAAAGTTCAACCAGTGCACTTACTACGGAAGCAGAAGCGACATTAGAGGCAATGTCAAAGGATGCAGCTAACTTGACTTTAAGTAAACTTGAGACAAATTTAAGAACTCTGGAATTGATATCAATGAATGATGACCTTAAAGGCATGGATTGGGAAACTCAGCGCCCAATAATAGAAGAATTTTTAGGCAAAACCAGCTTCGCAGATCTTGGTGTAGTCGATACAGATGGTAATGCAATATTTGCAAATGATGATACCAGCAATCTAGGTGACAGAGATTATATAAAAAGAGCTTTAAATGGTGAAATTATCGTATCAGATTTAATGGTTACTTCATCTAATGAAGTCATCTTGATGTATGCAGCTCCAATCAAGAATAAAGACGGATTAATAGTCGGAGCATTGGTAGGTAAAATGAACGGTAATTCATTAAGCTATATTACCAATGGTACCGGGTATGGAAAAAGTGGTTATGGATATATGATCAATGACGATGGAACTGTAGTTGCTCACAAAGATAGTAACAAAGTAAGAGAGCAATGGAATCCTATAAATGAATCCAAGAGTGATGAAAATTTGACATCATTGGCATCAAGCTTTCAGGAAATGTTAACTAACAAATCCGGTATTTCTAAATATTCATTTGAGGGTAAGAGCCTATATGCAGGTTATGCCCCAGTAGATGGAACAAATTGGACAATTGTAGTAGCTGCTGAAGAATCTGAAGTATTGAATTCAATTCCTGAACTTATGAATTATATTACAAAAGCCGCAATAATAATATTTTTGATAAGTATAGCTGTAGTATTTGTTATTGGTACATCTATAACAAAACCTATCATTCTTGCAGTTGAACATTCAAAACAAATAGCAAAACTTGATATTACAAAAGATATTCCTTCAAGATATATCAAAATGAAGGATGAAATTGGAGATTTATCTAGATCAATGCAAGAAATAATTGATAACTTAAGAAAGATTATAAAAGAAATAAATGAATCATCCGAGCAAGTAGCAGCTTCGTCAGAGGAATTGACCGCAACATCACAACAATCAGCAACAGCCGCAGAAGAAGTCTCCAAAACAGTAGAGGAAATCGCAAGAGGTGCTTCAGAGCAAGCACAAAACACAGAAGTAGGCTCACATAAGGCAAATCTATTAGGTGAAGCTATAGATGAAAATAGAGAATTGATGGAAAATCTGAAAAAATCATCAACTGATGTATCCACTATTGTTGAGGAAGGTTTAAGCGAAATTGAAAAATTAACAAAAATATCCGAAGAAAGCGCCATTGCTACAAACAATATACATGGCATTATCATGAAAACAGATGAAAGCTCAAATAGAATCGGAGAAGCAAGCAGCGTAATTGCTTCAATTGCTGAACAAACAAATCTTTTAGCTCTAAATGCCGCTATAGAAGCTGCAAGAGCAGGAGAAGCAGGCAAGGGTTTCGCAGTAGTTGCAGATGAAATAAGAAAATTAGCTGAACAGTCGTCCAAATCTACCATGGAAATAGACGATATAGTTGCAGAACTACAAAATAATTCTCAAGAAGCAGTAAAGGCTATGGAACGAGTTTCAGAAATTGAAAAGGAACAAACAATTGGTGTAAATGATAATAAAAATAAATATAAATTAATTTCAGATACAATGTATATCGCTATAGATAATGTGGAAAAAACCGATGTTGCAGTACAAAAAATGGGACAGCTTAAAAACGAAATATTGGATGCATTACAAAACTTAACAGCTATAGCAGAAGAAAATTCTGCTTCAACTCAAGAGGCATCCGCTACAATGGAGGAACAAACTGCTTCAATTGAACAAATAGCAGGTGCAAGTGAAGGTTTGGCAAAATTAGCTCAAGACTTACAATTAATTATCGACAGATTTAAAATAGAATAATATTTATTTTTATTATAATTTTAGGAGATGTGAGGGGATTTAAATGGAAAAATCAAAAGAATCAAAGTTTAAATTTTTAAAAAATCTAAGGCTCAAGAAACTAAAGTTTAAGAAAATCGACTTTAAAAATTTAAAATTTAAGAAAATTAATTTTAAGAAGAAAGACATTAAAAGTACCAATTCCAGAAGTATAAAGACTACATTAATAATATCATTTGCAACAATTATCCTTCTATCTTCTTTAGCAGTAGGGCTTGTTTCTATTCAAAGTGCAACCAATGCACTCAGGAAACAAAATGATACATCAATGGCTCAAATGATAAGAGAAGGTACAAAGCTAATAAAGATGCAATTAGATAGTCAATTAAATATCTTGGAAATCATTGCGAAAAGAGAAGATATTAAAAGCATGGATTTTAATCTCCAACAACCAATCTTAAGGACAGAGGTAAATAACACCGAATTTCTTGAAATGGGAATTGTACAATTAGATGGTACTATAACTTACTCATCAGGTTTGGTAGGTCAAGTAGGCGATAGAGAATATATTAAAGAAGCTCTAAACGGAAAGGCAATAGTTTCAGACTTAGTTATTGATCAATTAAGCGGTGCAGCTACCATTAACTATGCAGTGCCTATAGTAGAATCCGGACAAGTAGTGGGAGTCTTAGAAGGTAGAAATACAGGAAATGCTTTGGGTGCGATTACAAACAACCTAAGTATAGGTGAAATCGGATATTCATTCATGATAAACAACAAGGGAACAATAGTAGCCCATCCAAATATAATTAAGGTATATACTCAACACAATCCTATAGAAAAGGCAAAAACTGATGAAAGTGAAATACCTTTAGCATCCCTATTACAAGAGGTACTTGATAAAAAGGTAGGTGCAGTTTCATCTAAATTAGATGAGGAAAATGTATATGTTGGCTTTAAACCCATTGATGGCACAAATTGGACCTTAATATTTGTTACAAATGAAGATGCCATGCTAAGTGGCATAAAAGCATTGCAATCAAACATAATAAAATTGATAGCTTTAATCCTGATAATAAGTATATTAATCACATATATAATAGGACGTTCCATTGCAAATCCTATTATAGCCGTTGAAAAACATTCTGAAAGGATTTCAGATTTGGATATTACTCAAGATGTTCCTAATGCATTCTTAAAGAGAAAAGATGAAGTTGGAAGTTTGGCCAAGGCCCTTCAAAATATTACCAATAGCCTGAGAGATACAATTAAGGAAATCAGTAGTTCTGCTCAATCAGTTTCTGCTGCGTCAGAGGAATTGACCGCCACATCACAACAAACTGCATCAGCTTCAGAAGAAGTCTCAAAGACAGTTGAAGATATTGCAAAAGGTGCTTCAGAGCAAGCTCAAAGTACAGAGGAAGGTTCAAACAAGGCTATCTTGTTAGGAAATACTATAGATAAAAACAAGGAATATATGGACAATCTAAATGATGAAACCGAAAAGGCATCATTAGTTGTATTAGACGGATTGCAGGAAATGGAGAAACTTTCCTCCATAACTTTTGAATCTAGCAATGCAATACACGAAATTCATGATGTCATATTGAAAACAAACGAAAGCTCCACTAAGATTGGAGATGCAAGTAGCGTAATTGCTTCCATAGCAAATAAAACAAATCTGCTTGCTCTAAACGCAGCAATTGAAGCAGCAAGAGCAGGAGAGGCAGGTAGAGGTTTCGCTGTTGTAGCCGATGAAATAAGGAAGCTTGCCGAACAATCATCACTATCAACAAAAGAAATAAATGAAATCGTAAAGGATTTACAAAAGAATTCTAAAAATGCTGTTTCAACTATGGAAAAAGTATCAACAATCACTAAAGAACAAAATGATGGTGTATCATTGACTAAAGACAAGTTTAATTCAATTGATGAGGCATTAAAGTCAGTAACCGATAGACTAAATAAATCAAATGCCGCTATGAATGCTATGGAAAATATGAAAAACCAAATCTTGGATACATTGCAAGGCTTAACAGCTATAGCAGAAGAAAACTCAGCATCTACCGAAGAAGCTTCTGCATCAATGGAGGAACAATCAGCCTCTATTGCTGAAATTTCAAATTCTAGTGAGGATTTAGCTAAATTAGCACAAGATTTACAATTGGTTATTAATAAGTTTAAAATGTAATACAAAATTATTATAAGAGGTGAGGAAAAATGGAGAAGATCCGATTTAAAAAACCTGAGCTAAAAAATCTCAAGGACATTGGAAACTTTCTAAAGAAGAATTTAAAATCATTTAGAAACAAGCTTGAAAACACTGATTTTAAGAGTATAAGCAATAAGCTCATAATCTATTTTTCAATATTGATTCTATTATCTTCAATAGGAGTAGGGCTTGTTTCTTTGAATAGGGCTAGCTCATCACTAACTAAAGAAGCCGAAAAATCACTTGCCTCACTTTCTTATGAAGCAGCTAAAACCACTAGCAGCAGACTAGAGACACAGTTGATGATGGTAAAGATGATAGCTACTCGCAATGAAGTAAAAAGAATGCACTGGTCTGAACAACAGTCCATACTTAGAAATCAATTAGTGCAAACAGGGCTTCAAGAATTAGGCGTTATATCCCCTGATGGTAGTGTCAAATATTCTTCAGGGATAAATGAACAATTAGAAGATGGTGACCCCCTGCTAGAGGCACTAGACGGAAAAGAGAATATAATCAGTTTTTCAGTTAATAAATCAACAAATGAACAAGTATTGTTGTTCGCCACTCCTATAAAAGACGACAACAAGATAGTAGGAGCTTTGTTGGGGCGTAGAAACGGAACAACTCTAAGCAATGTTTCTAATGATATCGAGTACGGAAATGATGGATACGCTTATATCATTGACAATAATGGGGTTGTCATTGCCCATAGAGATACCGACAAGGTAATAAACCGTTATAATCCAATCGAAGAAGCAAAGAACGACAAAAGTTATAACTCTAGTGCAAAATTGTTTAAAAAGATATTGTCTGAGAAATCCGGTGTACGTGAATATACTAATGATGGTATCGAATTGTATGCAGGATATGCTCCAATTGAAAATACCAACTGGACTATGGTCATATCAGCAAGTAAATCCGAGGTTCTATCAGGTATCCCTGCACTTAGAATCACCAACACCATAGTCACTACAATTTTCTTGGTATTGGGTATTGCAGTCACATATATAATCGGTAAATCAATAACAAATCCAATTGTCAATGCGGTAGAATATTCTAAAGTCATTGGAGCATTAAATATTACAAAAGATATCCCAGAGAAAAACCTAAAAATGAAGGATGAAACCGGTCAGCTCTCTATAGCCTTACAAGGCCTAACCAACAGCCTACGAGGAATAGTACATAATATAAACCAATATTCTGAGCAATTAGCTGCAGCTTCACAAGAGTTGACTGCAACCTCACAGCAATCAGCTATAGCTGCAGAAGAAGTAACAAAAACAGTTGAAGAAATATCAAAGGGCGCTTCCGAACAAGCTTTAAATACCGAGTTAGGAACTTCTAAAGCAAATTTATTGGGTGAGATTATAGAAAGAAATAGAGACATAACTCATACATTGACCCATGCATCACAAAATGTTTCAACCGTTATAAATGATGGATTAGCTGAAATTGAACAACTTTATAAAATTACATTGGAAAATAACAAAGCATCAGCTGAAATAAATGATGTAATATTGAAAACTCATGAAAGCTCTTCAAAAATAGGTCAAGCTAGTGATATCATTGCCAATATTGCCGATAAGACCGATTTACTTGCCCTCAATGCATCTATAGAAGCTGCAAGAGCAGGTGAAGCCGGCAGAGGTTTTGCAGTCGTAGCAGATGAGGTTAGAATACTGGCAGAGCAATCTTTGCAATCTTCAAAGTCAATAAGTAAAATTGTAAAAGAATTACAGCAAAATGCCGAAGATGCAGTAAGAACAATGGAAAGAGTAAGCATAATAGAAAAAGAACAAACACAAAGCGTTCTAAATAGCCAGGATAAATATCGTTCTATCGATAAGGCAATGGAGGATGAAATCAAAGCAGTCATTGAAATACATGACAAAGGCAAAGAAATGGAATCATTAAAGGTGGAAATACTTGATATATTGCGAAATCTATCTTCAATAGCTGAGGAAAACTCTGCATCTACTCAAGAAGCAACGGCTTCAATGGAAGAGCAAACAGCTTCTATTGAACAAATCGCAGGCTCAAGTGAAAGTTTATCAAATTTAGCACAAAATCTACAGGAAATCATCAAAAAATTTACAATATAATTGAAAAATCTCGGGCATAAACCCGAGATTTTTTATTAACATTTCTCTAATTACATCTATATTCTCGCTCTAATAAATCTTTAAGTCTTGATAAGACTCTTTTATGAATTTGAGATACTCTTGGAATTGATATATTCAATATATAAGCAATCTCCTTAAAAGAAAGTTCCTCAACATAATATAAATTGAGCAAGATTCTCTCCCTTTCCTCTAATTTATTAATTGCGTCTATCAATACATCTTTTTCCTCTACTTGAATTAACAATTCATCCGGGGTATCACTTTCATCTTTAATCACATCCAAAAGAGTAAAATCATCACCATTATTACTTGCTATATTCGAATCTAAGGAACAACTTGAAAGTTGTTGTGCCGTTTCATGAATTTCATGCAAACGATTGTTATCAATCCCCATTTCTTTGCATATTTCTGATTCACTTGGTACCCTTAAAAGCTTATACTCAAGTTTTTCCTTGGTCTGATAATACTTGTTGAGCCTACGTATTCTACTTCTTGACACCTTTCCCAATTTTCTCAGTTCGTCAATCACTGTACCTCTAATTCTTAGAACTGCATAGGATTCAAAGGGAACATTTTTACTAGTGTCATACCTTTCCATTGCATCCATCAATCCAATAAAACCTACAATCTCAAGGTCATCATCGTCCATGATACAATCGTTATTATCAATTTTCTTTACTATCCTTTTTACCATAGGTAAATAATGCAATAAATCATCCTTTTGTGTATTTGAAATGCTTATCGAGTGCAAAAATACTCCTCCTTTCGGTAACTGGCTACCAACCACTTGGGTAAGGTCCTATAGCTTTGCGTCCCTGCCTTTCGACAGGTTTGCTATTATCGTATGATAGTATTATAGAATCTTTTAGGATAATTTTACCATATGACTTTGATATAATCAATATTAGTTTAAAACCCGAGATTCTTTATCTATGTTCAAAATGATGAAATAAAGCTGTAATCCGTTTCCCAATAACTATTAATTTGATGGAATTAACAATATTTGATTAGGAAAGATTAAATCCGGATTAGCTAGTTTGTTGAATTCAGAAATTTTTTGCCATGGCATTTTATACTTCCATCCTATTTTATACAATACATCTCCAGGTTGAACAACATATTTTGTAGCTTCCTCAGGAGTCGAAGCTGGTTCTGAAGTCGACTGCTCTGGCTCTAAAGTTGGCTCTGTAGTAGGTTCTATAGCTAGCTCTGTAGTTGGTTCTTGTACAGGCTCAGAAGCAGGTTCTTCAACTGGAACTGTATCAATTCCGTATTTTTTTAATACATCATCCGGTATTAAGCCTTGTTTGATCATATCATCGGCATTTATGGCCTTAGCATTATAGCTTCTTCCATCCTCTGAAACTGGTAGTTCTAATCTGCCAGCTTCGATTTCACCAATCAAATATTCTCTAAGTGGATGACTAAAATCAGCACCTATGATTTCCCAATTGTTATCTACCTTTGGAGAAATAGGTGTATTTTCTCTGATATAATCAGCTATATAAGCTCTTAATGATTTTGGATCCGATTCAAAATATGGTTCTCCACTGATGATACCCATGCTCTTTAATCCACCATATCTGTAGTTATTGATACCTAGTTTTATTTTATCTGTATCTTTTAATATTTCTCCTTTGAACTTAACATCAACTATTCTTTCCCCAGCAGGTTTGCTTACATCCACCTTGTAATCTATACCTTGGAACATATCATAGTTATAGCCCCTTATATTAGGATTGAAACTAAGATTTATATCTCCAGGTGTAAATGTATTGTAATAATTAGCAGACCATTCCATATATGCCTTTAGTTCCGCTCCTGTTACTTCAATACCTATCAAAGTATTTGGATATTTATAGATTTCAAATATATTTGCATATGTTACATCGCCTTTTCTCAAGTTGGAGTTTTGGCTAAACAATGCAGCACCAGCTACATCTGCTCCTGTATATTTAAGCTGTACATCATTTATTAAATCTATAACTCCCGTATCTTTGATTTGAGCCTCCGGAATTCCCGGAATTTCTGAAGGAGGTGCAAAATCCTCAACAACCTCTCCAATTACCTCATCAATGAAATCGAGAGTGTTTTCATGGTATTCTTTTGCGTATTCCTTTAACTCTTTAGATGCCTCGTATTCCTTAACATCTATAACGCTAACTTCACTATCTACTATTGTCCATGCATCATTTTTCTTAGCCAATTCAAAATCGAATCTTACGACTTGTTCTCCGGCATTCTTAGCTGCTCCAATAAGTGTATTACCTACCTTATGATTTTCAGTCACATGAGCATGACCAGCTAAAATCGCTGCAACCTCAGGGAAGCTTTCAGCTATCAATGCAGCACCATCTCCAGAGCCTTCATATTCTTCCTCATATCCTATATGAGAAGAAATGATGATAATATCTGCTCCTTCTGACTTCATCTCTCCTATATGTTTCTTAACAGTATCCACCGGTGTTGCAAAATCTAATTCTGTAACCTTAGGTCCATCCCATCTTGGAATATTAGGGTTTGTAATACCAAGGATTCCTACCTTTATTCCAGCTACTTCCTTAATTACATAAGGCTTTACAAGACAAGAACCATCTTTTTTATAAGTTGCATTTGCTGCTAATATCGGAAAGTTTGCTTCTTCTTCAATCTTTTTCACCATATCAAGACCAAAGTTGAATTCATGATTTCCTAATGTCATTGAATCATACTTCATGAAATTCATTACATCAATTACGGGATGCTTTAATTCCAATTTCGTGTTGTATAGGTCATCGGAAAGAATAGTTCCTTGAATTGTATCGCCATTGTCTATTAGCAATGTATTCGGGTTTTCCTCCCTAATCTTTTGCACTATTGTATAGATTTTGGCCATACCAAGATTGTCCACATCTTCCCTATCCTCATAGGAATAATTGTAGATATTTGCATGAATGTCAGTTGTCCCAATAACAGTGAGCTTAACGTTTTCATCCTCTGCAAATGTCTTTGATGGTACTATCATTATTCCAAGTACCATGATGAATGCTATTAACATACTCAATAGCCTTTTGTTTTTAAACATTGATCTCTCCCCCTTGTTTAATTTTGTTCCTCATATAAATATATTCTTCCAATAATGCAAAATCCCTTCTTTTTGAAAAAATTTTTTTGTTAAAATTTTAACCTTATCTACTTGACTTTGACTCCATCCTTTATGGAATTTTCAGGTGACAATATTATTAAATCCCCTTCTTTTAATCCTTCTATGATTTGAATCAGTCTTTGGCTTTCAATCCCTGTTACCACTTCTCTTAAGGCTGCCTTGCCGTTATCAACGATAAATACATATTCCTTGTTATCCATTTCAAATACAGCATCTTCAGGAACAATCAAGGCGTTTTCTTTTCTTTCCATTATAATATCCAAATCAAGCTCATAACCAGGTTTAAGTTCTACATCTAGCTTATCAATTTCTATATCGATTTTTATCCTTTTTTGCTCTATTCCTAAATCCGATATCTTGCTATATGCTATTGGATGGATCTTATTAACTACTCCCTTTAAATCTACAATATCTAAATCATTGCTTGATATAATAACCTCTGATCCTTCTTTAATTTTTGCTACATCTCCTACAAGGACTTCACTTTCAATATACAAATCATTTGTATTACCTATATCCATTATATGCATACCTGGTTGCAGATAACTTCCTACCTCTACATCCTTAGTAAGTACAGTACCATCCATTGATGCCATAATAGTATAATCTTTTCCGGAATCTATTAAACTTTCCTTTTGTATGTCAATCTGTTTTAACTGTGACTCATACTGAGCCATGATATTTCCAGATATAGGTTTAGTTAATTGATCTAAATCCAGTTTAGCCTTCTCAAGATTGCCTCGTTCCACATCCAAGCTTCTAACGGCAGCCTCATATTCCTCATTACTAACAGCTCCTCCTTCAAGCAGAAGCCTCGTATCATTTACCTCATTCTCTGCTGTTACAATTCTCTTCTCAAGATTATTAATTTCAATTTTAAGCTTTTCAATAGCTTCTTGATCGGCAGGCTTCTTTGCTTCATTGTATTGAGCCAATATCGATGACCTTTGAGCATCCAGCTCTTCTATTTTTCTTGAAAGCTCTTCTCCATCTAACTTTATAAGTACATCTCCTGCCTTTACCTTGTCTCCTATATCAACAAAATCTTCAGTAACCTTCCCAGCAGTAGGGGAATATACATTCACATGCTCCCTTACCTTTACTTCGCCTATCTCTTCAACATAAGAAGCTATGTTTCCTCTCGATACTGCTTCTGTATTTACCTCTATGGCTTTATTTTGTGATGCAATGGCAGTTGAAACCCCAGTTATCAATATCACTGCTATGATTACAATTATAATTTTCTTTTTCAAATTCTTTCCCCCTTCTTTTTATAACTAAGAATTAAGAACTAAGAACTAAGAGTCTAAACCCGAGATCCTTCACTTGCGTTCAGAATGACAGTCGTGTGTGTTCTTCACTCTTACCTCTTCACTCTTAACTCTTACCTGATGTTTACGATACCCTGTTCTTCAATGCTTCCATAAAATTAATATTATGGATTTTTCTTAGGGTCGCAAGCTGTGCAATGATTACAAACAATACTGTGGCTACTCCTGAAATAATATACGTACTAGGAGATATCAATATAGGTATACTATATATCTCCGTTGAAACTGCTGTTGATAGTCCAACACACATTCCATACCCTAGAGGAACACCCAATAAAATACCAACTATGGTCATAAGCCCATTTTCTCTAGTCACTAATCTATATATTTGGTTTTTCTCAAAGCCTAAAACCCTTAATGAAGAAAACTCCATTATCCTCTCATTTATACTTACAGTAGTTATGTTGTAGACAATAGCAAATCCCAATACTCCTCCAAACATTAGCATGATGCCCATTGAAGCTATTATCATATCCATAAACTCCAATAAACTATTTTTCATATCCTGAACAGATTGTATCTGACTAATATTTTTTACATCCTTCATTTTAGCCACTACATCATCATTAGAATTTATTAGAACTCCTGTGACTATATCACTTTCGTCCATTACATCATACATCTGATTTATATCCATATATGCATTGCTACCTAAGTATTGCCGGATAATTCCCTTTACTACTATGGTTTTATCATCCTTATCCGGGAAATAGCTTTTGATTAACAATTCATCCCCCACCTTAACATCTAAGGCCTTCGCAAGAATTTCAGAAAGAATTATCCCACGTTCTGGCAGCTGTATTTTGAATCCACTTTTGTCCTTGAAATTGTACAGCTTAGTATTATTTGGTAAAGCAATAACGCTTGTAGCTTCCTTTCTCCAACCTCTTCTTAGCTCCAACGGAAGTTCTACCTTTTGCTCTATATGCTCTAAATCAATAAGCTGCGAAATTTCAAGCATTGCCTTTTCATTCATAGGTGAAGCGAAGTCTATACTATAATCCATAGTCTGAAATTGCCCATACTGCGTATCAAACATAACATTAAAAATCGTAGACATATATACTGGAACCATTGTTATTGCATATGTCAATGCAATTCCTATAACTAAAAATACCGCCCTTCTTTTATTTCTAAGTATATTTCTGATAACCATCTTCCAGCTAAAAGATATTTTATTCCAAATAGATTTCACATTCTCCAACCAGATTCTTTTACCAGATTTAGGAGCTTCAGGTCGCATGGATTCAGCAGGAGATATATTCAATACACTTCTTGCCCCCATAAGCCCAGAACCCATGCAAAATACCGTTGTCAGTAATATTCCATAAACGAAATAACTATAATAAATCTTCATACGGAATACTGGTATATTCATAAAAATAATATAAAGTTCTGTAAAGGCCTTAGAAATAGGAATACTCAACAAGATTCCTATCACGGAACCAATTACCCCCATTGATAAAGAATATTTGGCATAATGCATCAATATGGCCTGATTGGTATACCCCATTGCTTTCATTACACCAATTGATGTTCTATCCTTTTTCACCATCCTTGAAAGCATTATATTGATTATTACAGCTGAAACCATTAAGAATATAAACGTAATTGCACCTGACATAGCCTCCAAGGATTCCACTTCCTGCATCATCATGCTATGGCTTAGCTGGTCTTCTCTCTTTGTTACTCGTCTGACGCCATACCTATGAAGCTCATCCTCTAATTCATCTACGATACTGTCTATACGATTTAAATACTCATCATTTACCTTTACCATAACTTCATTGTAGCTACCCTGATAACCTAGACTCATCTGTGCAAAATCCTCTGACACATATATAACCCCAAATTTATCTGGGGCAGGTAACAATGTTTGTTCATTTTCCATTAGGTAAATATATTCAGGACTTCCTACTACCCCTACTACCTCGAGTTGGTATTCTCTTCCACCTATATAAGGGGTAATCACATCTTTAAGCTGCATATTTCTACCAACATAAAATTGTTGCAGCACTACAGTAGTTCGCGGACTACCATCAAGCACTTTCCCTTCCAAAGTGTACAGGCTATTTATACTATTCTCCTCCATAGGCAAGGAAACAATCCTTACATTTACTTTTTCCGTAGAATCCTCTACTCTTAGTGGCACGTCTTTGCTTACCCGTCCCTGTGCCATCTCAATACCTTCAATAGAAGTTAGTTTGTCAATAGCAGCTTTCGGTATCCTTGAAACCTCTATAAATATATCCCCAAAATTAGTAATATCGTAATAATGATATATTGAATTATAAAGATTGTCCGCTACCATACTCAAGGACACATATATAGTAAGGGCTAAAATAATCATTACAGTGATGGAAATAAACTGACCCTTTGAATGCTTGACGAACCTTATCAATTTTACATCAAGTTTTTTCATTACCACTCAATCCTTTCAGGGTCAACCGGATTTTTATTGATATAATCGTCTATAATTTCGCCACTTCTCATTTTAATAACTCTATCCGCCATATCCCCAATAGGAACGTTGTGAGTTATAATGACCACAGTTTTGTTGTATCTTTTATTTATTTCCTTAAGTAATGCCAATATCTTGATCCCTGTTTCAAAATCAAGAGCTCCGGTAGGCTCATCACATAGAAGCAACTCTGCATTCTTTGCAACAGCTCTAGCTATGGCAACTCTCTGTTGCTCGCCACCGCTCATCTGTGATGGAAAGTGATTTTTTCTTGCTTCAAGTCCTACTGTCTCCAAAACTTCATCCACATCAAGTGCATTCTTGCAAATCTCTGTAGCAAGCTCTACATTTTCCCTAGAAGTAAGAGTTCCCATCAAGTTATAGAATTGAAATACAAATCCTATCTTATCTCTACGATAAAAGGTAAGCTTCTTGTCATTAAGACCTATTATATCCTCACCATCCATTATCACTTTTCCTTCAGAAGGAGTATCCATTCCCCCAATTATATTAAGTAAAGTACTCTTTCCAGACCCACTAGGTCCCAATATTGCCACAAATTCTCCTTTGTTAATCTCTAGATTGACATGCTTTATGGCTGGTACAGTGACTTCGCCCATCTGATAAATTTTGCTCACATTCTCAATACTTATTAAACTTTCATTAGTCAATTATTTCACCCCTTTTTTAACTAAGAGTTAAGAATTAGTTACTATTCACAGCTAATTATATATAATCGTCAGCCTGTGTCATTCTGAACCGCAGGTGAAGAATCTCGGGTCTAAACCCGTAATCCTTCGAAAGCAGTAATCATACTGTAACCCTCAGGATGACAGTAAAGGTATCACTTGACTTCGCTCGAAATGACAAAAATCTTAGTTGCCTAATAGTCCGTATTTAATAAAATCATAGAAATTGCTACAGAAGTTCTTCAATGCCGCCTCACTGTTTATTATCTCTGAATAATTAATGAGCAGACCATCGATCATTATATTTAAAAGCTCCGCCACAAATTCCACATCTACTTTTCTTACCTCACCCTTTTCAATACCTCTATCAATTATGTCAGTAAAAATCTTCTTGGACATTTTCTTTTTATTTTCTATGAGATTTTTAGCTATATATTTGTTATCCATAACATCTTTATAAAAAGCCAATGAAAATGACTTCATGCTATCAAGACTAAAATTTAATAAAACATCAATTTTTTCAATAGTTCCATCCACTTCATCTATGTGGTTTACCAGATTTATATAAGTTTTGTTTGAAATGGAATCTACAGCCTTAATAAACAAATCTTCTTTTGAGGAAAAATACTTGTATATAGTCATCTTGCTAATACCAGCAGCATCTGCAATTTCATCCATAGATACGGCCTTGTATCCTAATTTACAAAACAGTTCCTCTGCTTTCTCCATTAATCTATTGTATTTAACTTCACTCTGAGTTCCCATGTCCAGCCCCCTATTCACACACCTATTATATATATACTGTACTTTTATACTATAATAGTACAATATTATAGTATAAATTACAATAAAAAATGCAGATGATCTACTCTATTTTTGAGTATACATCTGCACTATATTTGGACATAAGTTCTAGATTATTAAAAATTATTGATTCAGTTTAATCATAATTTTTTACCACACTTCTTTCCCAACAGGATCTCCCCAATTGATATCTAATTTAGGATTTAATTTTTCTCCATTAGATTGTTCAGCTAAGAGTTCAAATTTTGTTCTTTCCTGTTTCTTTTTCAATATTAAACTTTCTCCTTCTACATCAATATTAAAACTTACATTTTCAAAATTATTACTATCTATATTTAATTCCTCTAGTATTGCCTTAGGTATACGAATAGCTACACTATTACCCCACTTAGCTAAATTAATTTTCATTCAAAATCACCTCTTTATAAAAAATTACTTCTATATTTAAGTATATACCAAATACCAATCTTAAACATCTTCTACGTAAAAAAGATATTTTATATCAAATATTTCTAGAAAAATTTTAACTCTTTTATTTATTGAAATATCTATAATTTACAAAAGAATTTATGAAAACATGTTCCAAATTACAAGAATGTTTATTATAATAGTAATAAGGGAAGGAGGCGAACATATGACCACCACTGCAAATAAAATAAAGGTTAAGAAAGAAATATATCTATGGGCAATCAAGGAATCTCAGAAAGAAATAGAAGAAGTAAAAAATAAATTTAATAAAATTGAAGATTGGATATCTCAAAGCTATTGTCCTACTTTTAGGCAATTAGAGAATTTAGCTAATTTTTTGAAAATACCTTTAGGATATATGTTTTTAGATAAGCCTCCAAAAACTAATATAGTAAAATCTGAATTTAGAACAATTGGAAACAAAGTGCCAAGTATCAGCAAGGATCTATATGATACTTTATATAACATGGGTAGAAAGAAAGATTGGTTAAGCGATTATCGTAGAAATAAAGGTTGGAATAAGTTAATCCCAGATGAATATAAAGATTTGAATAAAAAGGATTTTAACGTTATCAGTCAATTAGCTAGAGATTATCTTGGTTTAAATGAATTTTGGTACAAAGAATATAAGGACACCAGACTTGCTTTTAATTATCTAAGAGAAAAATTTGAAGCTAAGGGAATTATAGTGATGCAAAATGGAATTGTAGGAACTAATACCCATCGCAATTTAAACGTAAGTGAATTTAGAGGATTTTTATTATATGATGATATCGCTCCGCTTATATTTATTAATTCTAAGGACAGTCCAAATGGAAAAATATTTACTTTGATTCATGAATATATTCATTTTTTGCTGCAAGAGGATGATATATTTATAGATGAATATCAAGTACACAAGAACAAAAATGAGAAAAAGATAAATAGAATAACAGCAGAATTTTTAGTCCCAGCATCTCATATCAATGAACTATGGAATAAGGATAAAGATGAAATAAAACAAATAGGGGTATTTAGTAGACTATTCCATGTTAGTAAAATAGCAGTGGCCATTAAACTTAATGATATGTCTATAGTTACACAGAATACAGTTGATATAATAAAACAAAAAAACGAGGTGGATTGGGAAGGTAGAGACACTGAATCCAATGGGGGAAACTTTTATAAAACCAGTAAATCCCGTTATAGTAATAGCTTCGTAAAAAGTGTAATCCAGGGGGCAGAATCGGGTGAAATCAGTTATACCTATGCATTTAACTTATTTGATGGTTCTGCAAAAACCTATGATTACTTTAAAGAGGAGATTATGGGTTATGGCGAATAAATACTTAATTGATGCTAATATATTCATTACAGCCCATAGACAATTCTATCCCTTTGATATAGCCCCAAGTTTCTGGAATCAACTCGTAGATAAAGCATCGGGTAAAATAGAAATAATCGAAAAAGTTGACAAGGAGATAATGAAGGGTAAAGACATATTAACTGACTGGTATAAAAGTCAGAAATCTAATTTTAACATTTTAGTAATTCCTGACCAAGAAGTAATAACAGCTTATAGCAAAATAATAAATTTTATAACCAAAAATAAACAATACAAGCAATCAGCCAAGGATGAATTTGCTAGCATAGCAGACTCATGGTTATGTGCTTATGGTTTAGCCTATGAAGACACTATAGTAACCTTAGAGAAATTTGATTCTGATACTAAAAAGAGAATAAAAATTCCTAATGTATGTGAACAATTTGGAATTAAATATATTGACTTATTCCAATTTATGAGACAAGTGGGTATTAGATTATAGTGTACAAGCTATAACTAATCCCTTTATAAATAATATCCCAGTAGATTGTCTATGATAAATATGAATGATTTGAACGGCAAAAATTTAATAGGGGATCATTTGCGTCAAGCGTGTCATAAAAGCAATCCAAAAATCAATATAAAATAGCCATACAATGATTACTTTAATCATTGTATGGCTCATGGAGTTTTAATCCTCTCTCTCTGTCCTAGATCCAAAAGCTTCCTTAAATCTTATGTCCATATATTTATTCCTTGTATTCCTAAAATGCTCCATATCCATATATTCAGACATTGTTCTTGCTTCAAAAAGTACTTTTTCTGTTAAATCTCTTACATATATTAATTTACCATATTTGATAACCTGAAATTTTAAAACTTCATCAGCTTCATTTAATATTATTAAATCAATATCCTCTCTATCCAGTATACCTACCATTTCATTCAAAACACTTAGCCTTGTCATTAGAGATGTATCTCCATTAATTAATATGCCAATATCAAGGTCACTGTTTTCCGTATTGGTTCCCTTAGCATATGAACCAAAAACATAAATAAGTGAGATATTAAATTCCTCGATTAACTTTTTTATATTAACATCTATGATAGACTTTACTTCCTGTAAATTTCTCTGCATTCTTATCACCTTTATTTAAAATAATCATCTAGATATTTTCTTATATAGTTAGAGAACTTGATGAAATCATCTAGATTGTTAGATAATATTTCTAAAATAACATCTTCATTAATCTTGATATAATCATGTACCAATATATTTCTAAAACCTACCATGTTACTAAGTTCCTTTGCAAAGGTTTTAGGGATAATTCCAAGTGTTCCAATTAATTCTACAGTCTCTCTATAGGTATTAGGTTTCTTTACATCATTAACTGAAATTACTATATTTGCAATATCTATAACTGATTCAATACATATCTGTATTCCTCTCTCGATTCCCCAGTAAACTATGATATCATTTTTTATATTATCTTTATTCATATTTAAGGATATTTGTTTTAAATACAGCAAATTACCTTCAAGCTCTCTTATCTTGCGTTGAATAATTTCTAATACATCTTTAGTCATAGGTTTATCCCCTTTAATAATTCTATTTCACATCTTCAATATTGCGTTTCTCATATAATCTATTATACCATATTTTGTTCATAGTCAACCTTCTTGGCAATCGGGGCAATAGAAGCATTTACGTGAAGAAAGCTCACAGGTTTTCATTTCAGGAAGCTCTGGCGTAGTATTATTCTCCTTTATGTTAGAATAGTATTATTAAATCTTTGTATCAATCCATCTCTTAATAAATCATTTTCATTATTGAATAATAAAATACCATTTTTCAGTTGCTCAATAGCACTTACAAAATTATCAAATTTAGTTCGATGATTGCTCATATAACATAACTCCTTCTTTTTCAATATTTTTTAATAGTTCTATGTCAGTATCTTTATCTATAAATACAACATCTATTTTAAAAAGTGTATTAAGCTCATCTATATCACTAATTAAAAATCCCTTATGATCAAATCCAGGAAATGTAAAAATTGCAAGGTCAACATCACTATTGGGTTTATTATCTCCTCTTGCACGAGAACCGAAAAGTACAATTTTATCAATTAAATATTTATCCCCTAGTTTTTTTAAATCGGAAACTAAGCTACCATTTAATGTATTGCTCATTCATATTCTCTCCTCTCAGCTCATAGCTGGATATCCTATCTTTCTAAGCTTATAGTATCAAAAGGTGTAAGGTATTGCAATTAAATGTAATAGAAAATTTTTTCCCAATATCTAATCTAAAAATTAAATGCTTTGCCCGGCGATCTATTTTTACAATTTGTTTTCCTTGTTCATTATGCTTGTCTCACCACAGTCCATCTACGTTCTTTTATGTTAAGTTTATTCCTAGAAGTATGAACAACATATAACTCTCTTTTAGGATTAGCTTTATGGAATTCAACATATTTACGCAATGCTCTGTTATTATCATTGTCAAAATTATCTACTATTGTCAGTTCTTCAACAATTCTATTACCATCCTCAGTACGTGCATTAATAGCTTCAATTATTATCCATTCATCAATGTACTTTTGTCTGATATCTTCCCATTTCATAAAAGTTTCCTCCTTACAATGGTGGCTATTTATATTTCTATATATCAGTTATCTATATTATACACAAAATAATCTTTAAACACTAAGATTCACACCATATGGTGCGATGTAGCTACCAAACCTGTCACTATGTTCAACTGGTTACTTCAAGTTATTATTAATCAGTACATATTCCTTGAAGTTGACTTCATTTTATTGATATAATACTATTAAATTGAAACATAAACATTTCTCTTAGACATTAGGAAGGTGAAATATTTGACTGATAAAAATAGATTTTTATATATGCAATTATACAATGAGCTAAAAAACAATATTGATAATAAGTTATGGAAAAAGGGTATGAAACTTCCTACTGAACATGAATTAGTCAATCAATATAATTTAAGCAGACATACGGTAAGAAGAGCCCTTGATAGATTAGAACAAGATGGTTATATAAATAGAATTGCAGGTAAAGGTACTTTTATTAATAGTAAATCTGAATATAAGCTGACATCTTTAGAAAGTTTTTCAGAACAGATGATAAATATGGGTATGATCCCATCTAGTAAGATAATAAATACAACATTGGATTTTCCTAGTGATGCAGCAAGATATTATATGAATATAAAAAATAATGAAAAGGTCTTTAAAATAGAAAGACTTAGACTTGCAGATAGCTCCCCAATGTGCTTTGAAACAACATATATCTCCAGAGATTTGTGTCCAGACATAGATAGATTAATAAATGACAATACCTCTCTCTATAAATTATATGAAGAACATTATAATTTAAATTTGAATTATGGCAATATATTTCTAGAAGCTGAAATCTGCCCAGATGAATATATTCACTACTTGAAAATTCCTAAAAATTCCGCAGTATTAAAAATGCAATGCGTAGTTTATGTGGACAATAAAGAACCTTTATATTTTGTTGAAAGCTATTATATTGGAGATAAATATGTATTTTTTGCGTCAATGCCAAGAAAGTAAAGTGGAGATAATACTTGAATATTATCTCCACTCTTATCTTTTTAACTAATAAATTGTTTAACTGCATCTTGAGCCGCCTTTTTTACCATATCATCAATAGCAGTTCCTATAACTAAGATATTTACACCTGTATTGGCAAAGGCAGTATAATTACTTATATTGATTCCACCTTCAGCTAATGTAGGCACTTTTACTGACTCAATCAATGCCTGCAATCTTTCCTTAACTATGGGATGAATTTCGCCAGCAGCTGCCCCTTCATAGCTCATACCAGTCATTAATCCTATCATATCTACTCCTATGCCTTCCATATCCTTAGCAACCTTGGCAACTTCTTCAGGTGTTCTTGCACCTATACCAAAGGTATGAAGATCATCAGGATGAGCTATATAAGCGTCTACTAACAATCCATATTTATGAGCTTTTTTCACTAGTTCGCACAAATCTTCCAAACTTGATTTATGAGTATGCAGCCCATTTGCTCCAACTGTTGATAATTCTATAAATACTTCATCCGGTATTTCAATTGGAACTAATTCATGAAAACCACCAGGAATACCTACAGTAATAAAAATATCATTACCCACCACATTTCTAACGCCTCGAACTACATTTATCATATCAGACATAGGTACTTCATGACGAATTTGCTCAGCATCGTGCATATTTGTAACTCCTCTATATCCCCTAGCCAATGCAACTGCCGGATGATTTGGTTCTAATAATTTAACTCCGACATCAACTACTGCCTTAGCTAACCTTGCATCGTCACCTGTTATTCCAGTGCTTAATATTGTAGTACCGCCATCTGCTTTAATGGCATCTAGTACTTTTTTTAAAGACAATTCTCTTTTTTTATTCATTTCTGATGAAAACATATATTATCCCTCCACTTTCTTTGATCTATGAATTTTATTAGCAAATGCTGTTATCAAAAATGCCGAAATCATTCCTACCATCATACTTATAAAAAATCCCAATGGATTAGTTGAAAGGGCAGGAGCTGTAACTGTTGGCACATAAGCCGTACCTTGTACATTAAACATACCTACGACTATACCTGATAAGGCTGCAGAAACAATGGCTCCTCCAAATACCAGTTTATCAGAGAACATAAATGGATATGCTGCTTCTACAAAAGTACCAAATGCCACATTTATAAAGAATCCCGGAGCCGCGATTGCAGATTCGCTTTTTTGTTTAGGAAATATTATATTAGCTAAAGTTATACCTGCTGATACCATTACCAATCCAGTCATATCTATAGCACCTAAAAAGCTAACTCCTGTGGTCTCCATCTCAAGCAATACAATTGGTAATATCGCTGCATGATAAACCCCACCGATAATAGCCGGCCAAATCAATAATCCCGCTAAGCCCCCTGCTAAAACAGGGCTAAAGTTGACTGCCGCTTCAATTGCAGATCTAATACCATTACCAAGTGCCAAAGCAATAGGTGAAATAAAATAAAATACAATTAAACCTGCTATTAAACCGGATAATCCTCCTGCAACAATATTAGAAGTAGTTCCTGGAAAATTCCAGCCTAATGCTAGTTTTATCAAATAAATTGCTAAAATACCAGCTAATATACCACCTATCAAACCACCTATAATGCCACCATCAGATGATAGAAGTCCAGCTATAACACCTGCTACTATACCTACTTCATCTAAACCTGAAACCTGTTTTGCAGCAATAGCTGCTATTACAACAGGTAAACCACCTATTAATAAATCAAATATTTCACTAAATTCACTTAATGCTGGAATCTTGCTTAGTGCTAATACTAATGCCAAAGATATAAATCCAGGTAAAGCAGACATCATAATTCCTCTGAAGCTTATTCTTTTGAATACGTTATCATCTCCTGGTTCACTATTAGCTGAAGATGAACCTATGGTTGGTTTATATTTAATTTTCCAAATCTTACTTAAAGCTTGAACAGAAGCTACAGCTCTCGTCCTATTTGTAGTACCTGTTGTACCAGAAGTTGATATAACATTTCCTCCTAAAGACTGAACAGTAGCCATTGAAGTACCACCAGTTCCTACTATAGGAATCTTCTTATCTGCAGCAGCTTTAATTGAATGTTTATTTGCTCTCTTTGGATCAGAACTCATTAGAATAAGTCCATCTATTTCTTCATTTTCAATTCTATCTGCAATTTCTATGTCTACCTTTTCTGAGATTTCATTTATTTTGTCTAGATACTCTTCATCAGTAAATATTATTTTCTTATCCAAGTCATCCCAAGTATAAAGTCTAGCTTTGGTATCTTTATTAATATTGTCCATAGAAGCCTTCGCCCCTATAAATTGAATTGCAACTATTTCCATACTAGCTACTTTGATTTGAGCTTCAATTTCTCCTAATAGTTTTAGTGGCTCTTTCCCACCTAAGTTATAAAGGTTTCCACCACTACTACCTAAAATAGCAATCCTTTTCATACGTCTCCCTCCTTTATATTTGTACGTACATTATATCTTACAATGTACGTACAATGCAAGCTTTTTTTAATTAAAGACCCTTGTGATTTTCGTCCAAGTGCTTCAAACATAAAAATCACAGATGATTTACTCAATAATACTTATTAAAATATCTATAATTTACAAAAGAATTTATGAAAGCATGTTCCAAATTACAATCAATGAACTATGGAATAATGATAAAGATGAAACCAGCAAATCCCGTTATAGTAATAGCTTCGCAAAAAGTGTAATCCATGGAGCAGAATCTGGTGAAATCAGTTATACCTATGCATTTAACTTATTTGATGGTTCTGCAATTTTAAAGAGGAGATTATGAATTTATAGTGTACAAACAATAAATAAGCCCCTATTACTAGAAATCATTCCTAGCAATAGGGACTTATTATATTGGGGCAACTTTTGAATCCTAGCCGTATAATCATGTCAAATTTCTAATATGTGAAAGATTGTTAACACTTTTTAGTAATCTAACATCTAATGACTCTTTAAAGAAATCCTCTCTTAACCCACAAATCTCTATTAGTTCTTCCTTATCAAAACGTATTTCATTAGATATGAAATCTTTGCTTAAGACATTTCTTTTTACTAGAAGATCAAATATATCCTGAATTAACTGAGGAGTTTCATCCTCAATTATATCATCTAATGGTTCCTTAACTCTCCAACCCTTTCTACTTAACTGTTTTTGTAGTATTAAATATCTGTCATCTGTAATTAATTCTAAGTCAATACATCTTCTAATAATAGCAGCTATGGAGATTTTCCATTTATATTTAATTGGTATGAAACTATCTAAGGATGCACTATATATCTCATTTATGGCTTGTTCCGTGGGGAAAAGAAATTCTCCTGCAAAAAAGTTAGCTTCTGCCTCTCTTTGTTTTAACGACTCATCATTATCTAAATTTTTGTGTAATATTATGTGCCCTAATTCATGTGCTAATGTAAATCTTTGCCTAGACGCACTATCTTTAACATTGTTTAGTAGAATAATAGGTCTATCTTCTATCCAGCAAGAATATCCATCAGTTTTTTCAGAATTTAAATCTATGCATGATATTATACATCCATTCTTTTGCATCAAATACATTAAGTCATTTATAGGAGAATTATTAATACCCCATTTTTCACGAATTTCAGATACAATATTTCTTATATCATCTTGAGTAAAATTGTCATTACGACTTACTTCAATGAGATTAATTTTGGGGAAATTTATATAGTTATTACAAAATTCTAATATTTCATTATTAAAATATTGTAATTTCTTGTATAACATCTCTTTCTTTTTTTTGGCAATTGAATTACTCCTAAAAAAGAATACAGGATTTACATCCTTATTTGTAATTTCCTTATAAAAAAAATCAAATGGAAACTTTAACACCATAGAAATACTTGATAAAACATCAACTGATGGATTTTTATTCCCCTTTTCATAGGAGGATATGGCTTGCTTTGATACATTCACCATATTAGCTAAATCTTGTTGTGAATATCCTCTATATATACGTGCGTCTTTCAGCCTATCAGGAATAATCGTCTTTTCGATATTATATAGCTGGTTTATATTATTCCTATTACCCATATATAAAAACTCCTTCTAATTTTATTTAATTCTAAGTATTTTATTTAGTTCATTTTGAATTTCTTGTCTCAAATTTTCATCATCAACTAAGCTTTGCTTAGTATCAATATTATTATCTCCACCATAAATGTGTAATGTTTTCAGTAAATCTACCTTTACTATTACTTCTCTAAGATTAGGTCCAAAAAAAGTTAAGTCTATGAAATTATATTTATCCCAGTTTCTACTAATATTGTAAGTCACTACTCCATGTAGATGTGAATTCTCACTATTATCATCAAATAAATCTAATTGACCTCTAAGAACTTCATTTCCTTTACATCTTTTTTTTAAGTATTTTCTATCATTATCATCAATTCTGTTGCGCTTATATGCTTTTAAAATATTTATATCTATATTTCCAATTTTCAGTATAGGTGCTACATATCTATTTCTTTTATTTATGATAGTTGGTTCTACCACATAAGGAAAATTTATAGGTAAATATTTTTTATCAAAAAGTCTCATTATGCTAAATGTCAAAAGGTCTGTTTTTATATTGCCAAAATAAGGAGTAGAATAATACTCTGAATTTAGTTCTATTACAGATTTACATTGCTCTCTTCCCGTATCCAAAATTGGTACAAAATAGGCTAGTCTCCTAGGTGTCAATGTTTCCTTAACATATTTAATATTTTCTTCCCATTCTTCATTTTTAAGTTCCCAAATATCATTATTTGACTTATCCTTGGTTGACATTATCATAATAAATTCCCCCTTTGGTTTACTATTTATAATTATACTTTATGCTCATGTATTAGTCAAATATACCTAATTTATATTGTTATACCTATGTATTTAACTTATTTGATGCTTCTGCAAAAACCTACTCATGAACAACCACAGCCATTTACAATGAATGATTATAAACAACTTCTTGGAATAGTATTTCACTTCACCTGTTCCTCTTCAATATACACAAGTATAGCCTTGTCCAGCCTCTGGCTAACCTCCAACAGCTTTTCTCTATCACAGCTTTCCATGTCATCGACAATTGTATTCAATTCTTCCCTTAATTCCTCTATGTATTTTAAGGTATCCATTATGATATCCCCCGTTATATTTATATAACTTGCTCAATAAGCAAATTATATCATCAAACTTGCTTTATAATCAAGTTTATAAATAATTATTTCAGGAGATTGTCTATGATAAATATAAATGATTTGAATGGCAAAAATTTAATAGGGGATCGTTTGCGTCAAGCGCGTCATAAAAGCAGTCCAAAAATAACTCAAACAGATCTATTGGCTAGACTTGCTGTTCGTGGTATAGAATTAGAAAAAACAACCATATCAAAAATTGAATCAAGAACCAGACCAGTAACTGATATTGAACTTGTAGCAATAGCCGATGCTTTAGATGTAAGTGTATTATGGTTATTGGGATTAGAAGAAAACAATAAAATAGCCATACAATGATTACTAATCTATTATACCATATTTTGTCCATAGTCACCCTTCTTGGCAATCGGGGCAATAGAAGCATTTACGTGAAGAAAGCTCAATTTTAACAATAGTACCTCCGCACCGTCTACATTTTTCTCCTTCTCTATCATAAACGAGGGTATGATTGTTGTATACTCCTGTAAGTTGATCTCCTAAAAACAAAGGATTATCCATATACCCACCAAGAGAAATAGCTTTTCGTAAAATAGTATGAATTGAATTATAAACAGAGAATAAGCTATCTGTTTCAAGAGAATCTACTGTCACAGTAGGTCTGATCTTTGCATCAAAGCAAATCTCATCAGAATAATGGTTACCAATACCAGAGATAATCTTTTGGTTTATGAGAATCAATTTTAATTTCCCTCTTTTAGATTGCAAGGTATCCTGAAAATGATTGAAAGTAAAATCTGGTTCTTGTGGCTCTAATCCTAAATCAGAGAATTTCTGTTCTAAATCCTGTTCATCAAGGAGATGCAAATAGCCCAATCGCAATCCGATAAAATAGAGATTCATATCATCAAAGGATAAAATGACCTGTTTGGTACGATTAGGATTATCATGTTCACTTCCAATATACATCTGCCCACCTAGCATTAAATGTAGTAGAAGATTTTTCTGGGAATTTAATCTAAAAATTAAATGCTTCGCTCTTCGATCTATTTCTACAATTTGTTTTCCTTGTATTTCTTGAATGAATTGTAAGCTAGATGTATTGATTGACTTTTCCCTATTAACTTCAATATCTGTAATAGTTTTTCCAGCAAGTTTATTATTAAGTAACTTTTTATAGGTTTCCATTTCAGGAAGCTCTGGCATAGTG